>ENA-OQDC01000500-OQDC01000500.1-human-gut-metagenome-genome-assembly--contig:-NODE-500-length-27362-cov-5.692565_pt1 | contig 27362 bp, 24 predicted proteins | sample MGYA00242770_ERZ504601 | MGnify/ENA primary metagenome ERZ504601 (study PRJEB26092, sample SAMD00036305) | human gut metagenome | host: Homo sapiens | study: EMG produced TPA metagenomics assembly of...
CTTCGTCCGGTACATATTTGGTCAGGATGCCCATGAAGTGTACGCTAAGCAGGTAGATGTCGTCGCAACGGTTTTTCATGTATTGCCGGGCTTCTTTCCAGAGAAGGGTTTGCTGCTCATAAAGATGCTCCAGTTGGGCTTTCTCCCTTTCATATTCAGCCTTGCAACGCTCATATTCTCTTTCCGCCAGCTTTTCTTCTTCGGGTGTATGCTCTCGGTAGCCAATGGAATCATAGCGGTTGTTGGCTTCGTTCATCGGTTTGCGCAGCCTGTTTACCACTTCCATCTCTTCCTTGATGGTTTCCTTGTAGCGGTCTGCGTATTGGTAGCATACACGTATGATCACTTCGTCATGGAGAAGGCGGTAAGATTCATAAAGCCGTATGTATTCTTTGACTTCCTTTTTCAGACTTTTCAGCAGCAGGGTACATGGTTCTGGCGGTGTATGCAGCACCAGTTCAAGGATAGCTTGCTCAAAAGCCTTTATATCGCTCCATTTCGAGTAGAAATCAACGATGAATTTCTGCTTTTCAAAAGAGAAAGTATGGCTTACAATCCAATCTTTGCAGATTCTGTTCAGCTCCCCGTATTGAGGAATGAGGGTTGTTATCGTTTTCTGCATGGCATACTCTTATTATTGGGGATCCTTGTCAAGGAAAGAAGCCAGTTCTTCTTCCACTTCTTCTACGCTGGGCAACGCTGATTTCAATTTCTCGGGAATCGCCTTGCTCAATTGGTAATCGCTGATGCCGATGGGCTGGTCATAGCCGGAAAGGGCATACTGGGCAACCACTTCGTCCTTTCCTCTGCACAACAAAAGACCGATGGTCTTGTTGTCGTGTTCTCCTCTCAACTTATCATCCACCACGTTGATGTAAAAGTTGAGTTGTCCGGCATATTCCGGCTTGAAAGGAGTGGCTTTCAATTCTATGACAATATATGCGTGCAACGGAATGGAATATAGAATCAGGTCGGCAAAGAAATCGCTGTTTCCGACTTGGAAGTGCTTCTGCCGGGCAACGAAGGCAAAACCGTTGCCCATTTCCAACAGGTAGCGGGTAACGTGTTTCACCAGCTGTTCTTCAATATCCCTTTCGTCTGCTTTTTCTTTGGCTCCTGCCAAATCAAAGATGTACGGGTCTTTGAGTAGGTAATTGGCAAGGTCGCTTTGTGGAGCCGGAAGTGTGGTCGTGAAATTGTTTACCTTGTTGTTGCTGATTTGTCGGCTATACAAATCACTGTCAATTTGCATTTTCAATACATTGCTGCTCCATCCCATTTCCACAGACTGCTTCATGTACCAGTAGCTTAGACCTAAAGGTAGCGAACTGTCAAGTATAGTCATTTGGCTTGTCCAGTTTATTTTGGCTATAGGAGAGGTCAAGAAAACTTCTTCTATTTCCCTGATTCCCATCCTGTAAATGGCAGACACGGTTTTTCCCACATCTTCAAATTGCGCAGGAACTTCCTGCGTAATTGCTAATGATTGACAATCAATCGATTGTATTTGCGCAGTAAGTTCCTGCGTAAATTGCTTGTCATTCAGTTTTAATACTTCATTGGTCACACTCTGTATGGTTGGGACAGACAGGCTTGCATCTGTTTCTATGAAACTTTGCAACGCTCTTAAAGGATATGCTTTTGCAAACTGGCACATATAGGTAAGGTTACGTTCCGAATAGCCTTTCTTTTCAGGGTAATGCAGTCGGATAGCCTTTGCCAACTGCTTGATGATTTTGCTTCCCCATCCGTGCAGCTGCTGGTGATAAAGGATGTAATTGCCTATCTTCCAGTAATGGAACAGCATTTGTGCATTGGCTGCAACAATCAGCCTTACTTGTGCCTGTTCTATTTCCGAACCGACCGCTTGTATGAATGCATCAAAATTCGTTTTCTCTATGTTGGATTCCTTGTTGCTCATATTGTGATGATAATTTCTACAAATATAGTCATTGATAACTATCTATGAAACTGTTTGATACTTTTATAGTTGATTAAACTTGTTCATGGCATTTGCCTTAATATCATCCGCTATGTCAATGTAGGGTTTCATAGCTTTGTAGTCGCTGTGTCCCGTCCATTTCATGACCACCTGTGCCGGGATTCCGAGAGCCAGCGCATTGCAGATGAATGTCCTTCTTCCTGCATGGGTACTGAGCAAAGCGTATTTGGGTGTGACTTCATCAATACGTTCATTTCCCTTGTAGTAGGTTTCCCGTACAGGCTCGTTGATTTCTGCCAGTTCGCCCAGCTCTTTCAGGTAATCGTTCATCTTCTGGTTGCTGATGACGGGCAGAGCCATGTAATTCTCGAAATGGATGTCCTTGTATTTGTCCAGTATGGCTTTGCTGTATTTGTTCAGTTCAATCGTCAGGCTGTCGGCAGTCTTGACTGTGGTTATTTCGATGTGGTCGGACTTCACATCGCTTCTTTTCAGATTGCGAACATCCGAATACCGCAAACTCGTAAAGCAGCAGAACAGGAAAACATCACGCACACGTTCCAGGTATTGCTTATCCTTGGGTATCTGGTAGTCTTTCAGCTTGTTCAGTTCATCCCAAGTCAGGAAGATTACTTTTTTCGAGGTGGTTTTCAGTTTCGGTTTGAATGTATCGTATGCAATGTTCTGATGATGTCCTTTCTTGAAGCTCCAGCGCAGGAACCATTTGAGGAATCCCATTTGCTTGCCGATGGTGCTGTTTCTCATATCCTTGGTATCACGCAGGAAGTTGACGTATTCGTTCAATCCAAACTCGTCGAAATAGTTGAACGTTGCATCCTCCTTGAACTCTTTGAGGTGGTTCCTCACTGCTGCAAATTTTTCATAGGTGGATGCCGTCCAGTTATTCTGGTTACCGCACTCTTTTACAAACTCATCGAATACCTCCCAAAAGCTGACAGGGGCTTCTTCCGGCTGTTCTTCGCTGGTGTCTTTCATTCTCATGTTGAAAGCTTCCTTCAACTGTTGGGTCGTTGGCATGACCTCCTGCACCTCAAATTCCTTGAAAATATTCTGGATTTCGGCATAGTATTTCAGCAAGTCCGTATTGATTTCGGCTGCACTCTGCTTTAGCTTGTTGGTACATCCGTTCTTTACCCGCTGCTTGTCTGCATCCCATTTGGCTACGTCAATCCGGTAGCCCGTTGTAAACTCGATGCGTTGGCTGGCAAAGATGACACGCATACGGATGGGTACGTTCTCTACGATTGGCACACCGTTCTTTTTCCGGCTCTCCAATGCAAAAATGATGTTGCGCTTGATATTCATAATTGGGTGCGTTTGAAATTCTACACCCAAATATACACCCAATTATTGAGATAGCAAAAGACATTTAGAAACATTTAGTTTTACTCTATGTTGTAATTTGCACTTGATTATCAGTTGTTTGCGGTTTTATGAGATTCTGTGAAAGTATAAGTTCGAGAGCCTGTCTCTCCGCTGAAACCTAAGACATTAAAGACAAGTCCTGTAAAACAATGTTTTACGGGACTTTTTCTTTTTTACCCAGTGATAACCGAAAAACACACAACGCTGCATTTACAGAACCGGAAATACCGAAGCTATAAAGATTCTTTAAAGAAAAGCTTACTCTTTATTTTGATTTTACCCGCTTTATCGTTTCTTTTGCAACCAAAAACATTCAATTCTTTGACACATGAAAAAACTACTAGTTTGCTGCACTGCATTTTTGTCATTATGGATACAGCCTTTCTTCGCTCAGAAAGCCGTCGTTGAGAAGATTATTGAAATCGGACACCAGGATAATCAGGCCACACACCAGCTGGATATACTGACTAACCGCTTTGGCGGACGCCCCATCGGATCGGATGCGTATGAGAATGCGGCCGAATGGATGATACACGAATACAAAAAGTGGGGACTGGATGCTCAGCTGGAAGAAGCCGGCGAACTCTCTGTCGGTTTTAATCGCGGGCCCTGGTTTGGAAAATTGTTGAGCCACGACCATGGAATGACCCTCCATTTCGCGACTCCTTCGTATACTTCCGGAACAAAAGGGGTACAGCGCGGCCATGTTTTGATGGAGCCTCGTACCGACCAGGAATTCGAACGTATCAAACTCAAGTTAAAAGGAGCCTGGGTACTGATTTCCGGCACAAACAACGGCTGGCCAATCGACCGGACGGCACAGGCTGATTCTATCCGTCAGGCTATCAAACAAGAGAATAAGGAAATCGACCAGAAGAATGCCGAACTCCGAAAAAGGAACTGGGAGAAGGGTGAAAACAACAAGATGATTCCTTATAAGGAATTCCCGGCACTTTACTACCATGAGATGGTTGAAGCCGGTGCCTTAGGATTCATCCAGTCATCAGAGGTACCTATCCGCACGCTCTATGACCGGAAGATGATTGACAGCATGACGTTCGATAACCTGCCGGAAGTTCCTGACATCAAGCTCGACCGGCATCAGTTCGACATCATCGCTCAAATGGTAAAAGAACGGCGGGAAGACTTCCTGCTGGAATTCGATATCCGCAATCATTTCAAGCTCGGACCGATTAAATACCACAACGTAGTGGCATCGATACGGGGCAGCAAGTACCCGGACGAGCAAGTCATCGTCTGCGGGCACTTAGATGCCTTTGATACCGGTACAGGCGGCATCGACTGTGGCACAGGAATTGCGCCCATGATGGAAGCTGCCCGTATGCTGGCGTTGTCGGGAGCCAAACCCAAGAGAACAATCCTCTTCATCGCCTTTGCCGGGGAAGAATTCGGTCTGTTAGGTTCGAAAGCTTATTGCAAGAAACATCAGCAGGAGTTGCCGAAGATTGTCAACGTATTCAACCGTGACGGCGGGCCGGAACCTCCCGTCGGAATAGCTGTCTCGCAAGCAATGTATGATGATTTCGTAAAGATAACCCAACCCATCCAGAAGATTCGGGCAGACATTCCGTTTAAAGTAACCGTGCGTCCGCCCCGTAAACTACCGAAGGTGGCGGGTGGCACCGACTCGGAAGTATTTGCCACGTATGGCGTCCCGACATACGGATTTACCACAAAAGATGTCAAAGGATATAATTTCAATTATGGGGAAATCTGGCATACGGAACGTGATTTGTTTACCAAGAACATCCCGGAATACCTGGAGCATACGGCAACTGTCACCGCCATCACTGCCTTAGGTGTAGCCAACCTCGACAAACCTCTACCGCGGGAAGGAGTCTATGAAGAGAATTGACAATGAGAAAAGATATAGATTTCTAAAAAAACAGACACATTCTTTGTCTTTAATCTGCCTTTACTTATATTTACACAAACAATAAAACCTGAATCCACATGAAAAAGAAAATGGCCCTACTGGCATTGGCCGCCACAGCATGGCTGGGCACCACCGCAAACACACCTGTCACCAGAAGCGTAGAAAACCCTTTCATCGAGTCTGCCAACACCATGACCCTCGACATTGCGAAAGTGGAACTGAGCGACACGGCTACGGTGCTCTATACGGACGCCTATTTCCGCCCGCATTACTGGATAAAAATCAGTTCCGAATCTTACCTGCAAGCCGACGGCAAGAAATATGCCTTGAAAGGCACACAGGGCATTGAAGCCGATTCTCTTTTCTGGATGCCCGAAACAGGAGAAGCCTCCTTCCGGCTGAGCTTTGAACCCCTCCCCCGCGATACACGCTCGTTCGACTTCATCGAATCCGATTGCGACGACTGTTTCAAACTGTTCGGTATCGACCTGACGGGAAAAACGGAAGCCACCGTGCCGTCTGACATTCCGGCCGAAGTCATCCGTGCGAACGAGGCCGTACCTTCTTCCCTTCCCGCTCACTTATTCAAAATGGGTGAAACCGCAGTACATGTCCATCTTTCAGGTTATCGGAAGGGACTGGCAAAGGAAGTGAATCTTTATGTCAATACCCTACTGAACGGACAGCAATCTTTCACCGCCCCCGTCAACCCCAATACGGGAGAGGCCGAATTCAAGTTCTGGCAGTATGGATCTGCACAAGCTTTTGTCCTTGCGGGAATAGGAGTAAACCGGTTCTGGCTGGCTCCGGGCGAAGAAATAGACTTGTATATTGACATGCACCAAAGCGGACAGATGCTCTTGGACCGCCGGACGCAGAAAAAACAGCTTCCTCCTTTCAAAAGCGCACCAGGATGCTATGCCACAGGCACATACGCAGGTCTGACCTCTTCCGCATTGTATCCGGATAAACCTTACAGCATGAATCGTTTTTTCAAAGGAATCCGCAGACTACAAGATGACGGCCGCCGAATATACCCAGCATGTCGTCCAACTTTACCAGTCACTTTCCGACAGTATCGCACAAAGCGACCTGCCATCTGTAGGAAAAGAACTGGCCCTGCTAAAATTGAAACAGGAAGCAGTGGAAGCTATGGCCCAAGGTGACGCTCTTCGGACATATAATTACCGGATGGTACATAACCAATGGGACCGCAACAAACCGCTGGACATTAAAATAGACTCGCTGACAGCCGAAAACCGTGCTGCATTGTGCAAGCTCTTCCCTATCGCCGACGAGCAACTGCTGATGGGAGAAAATATCATGTCCTATGCCCGCAGCATCTCCAATCCACTCATCGCCTGGCCCGAAGAAGCAGGACTAAAAGGCACCTTTGCCGAAGACCTGCAACGGGTCATACCCTTAGTACAGAAAGCCGCGAATATCTCACTGACCGAAACCGACCGGAAAATACTTGAAAGCGTACACAACCCGTTCTATCGGGATGCGATTCTGAAAATGCTGGAAAACGCGCAGATTGCTCTCAAGGAGGTAGAAGGAAAAGCCATTATCGAAAAGACACCCGAAGTAACCCCGGACAAGCTCTTCGAAGCCCTCATCGCGCCTTACAAGGGAAAAGTCATCCTGGTAGATTTCTGGAACACCTGGTGCGGACCTTGCCGCATGTCTATCCGTGCCAACGAACCGCTGAAGGAACAGGAACTGAAGAGCGACAACCTGGTATGGATTTACCTGGCCAACGAAACGTCTCCCCTCGTCACTTACAAACAAGCGATTCCAAACATCAAAGGAAAACATTTCCGCCTGAACAACGAGCAATGGAAGTATCTTTGCGAACAGTTCAAAATAGACGGTATTCCTTCATATGTGTTGGTGGACAAGTCTGGACACTATCAGCTCCGCAACGACTTCCGCGACCATGAAGTCATGAAAAATACTTTGAAGAAAATGATTGAATAAACGCAAATCCAATTTGAAGAGGCTGGCTCAAATAAACTTCAAACTTATTTTGAGCCAGCCTCAATTGATACCATTAGAGTTGGTTAAACCTTTTATTGCAGTAACCTTTATATCATCAACTGTATCAATGTAAGACTTCATGGCTTTACAACCATTATGCTTTATACATTTCAATATTCAGCAGAAAATCAACAACCTATTTAGTCTGACTTCAAAATAATCTGGATTCATTTTTTATACGTTCATTTAGCATATCACAAATCTCATTTCCTCTCATTGTTAAATTGGACACAAGAATGGCTTCAATGGATCCTATCAATTGCAAATTAAAGACCATAAGTTTTTTTATAAAATTAGACGTTTCTGGAGATTCCATTTTTTGTGAAATATATTTTGTCTTATATTCAATAGCTATGTATTTTACATGATGCATCTTTATCAACCGAAAAAATTTCACGTCTTCAAACTTAACAACCTTATAGGTACCCTTAAATTGTACATATATCTCAACTCTATCTTTATATAGGATTAAATATGGGATATGTCTTATAGAATTATAAAAGTAGTGACGCATATAAACAGCCCTCCACCTCCAAAAATATAACACCTAACCAGCCTCCACATACTTTGGTCATGATTTTACAACTATCGTCTGCAATAATAAAAATTGCTCCTATAGCAAAAATCATACAACATATAACCAACAGCAAGTTTTTCCACAAACTTTGATAAATCTTTATTTCTGTACCCATGATCTCTTGACTTAATTTATTCAGAATCTCACAGTTTATCCGTTTATTTCATAATGAATGAGTTACAATGAAGCAAGAAAATCTTCTGGCATTCATTTTTCACCTAAAATCTAAATTACTACAAGCAAGCCATACTTAAAAAATCATCTGTTCATCACAAAATCCAGATAATATGCAAATTTATAAAAAGTAAGGAAAACCAAAACTTGCATATTGTGTTATCAGATACATTTTGCCATCATTGACAGGTGTCATTATTCCAACACCTCACATAACATTGTATAAGAATATAGAACTCTTACAAAGATGTTATTTAGCATAAGCATATAATTCCCCAATATAATATCATGGCCCTACAAATAAATTTCAGTATCTTTGGTTATTAGTATAGTTCATCAAAGTTACTCCACATTAATTCATCTGTACCAACAATATGAATATTTATATCCGATTCCTATTCTCAGAAAATAGAACCTTTGACGGTTCTGCCAAATATTGAGCATCTAAAAATCAAAAACAAGACATCTTGACTGCCCTCTGGAAGAAAAAAAGAATAATGTACCTATACATATTATAATCAGTAAAAAGATAACGATTTCCTATTACAGATAAAAATAGGAATATATCTACAATAATAATTATCAGATATAAACAAATTTCATTATATGTTTCAAAGTAACGAATCAAAAAGAACCTATTCCTATTTATTAATAATCTTTACAATCATCATGTTCGGCATCGCAATCTATCTGCTAATGACTCAAGGTAGCAGTCATGGAATAGTATGGGGCGGCCGTTATGGTAATAAACTGGAAGGTACACTTAATGGTTATGGAGTTTTATTAATTGCCTGCGGCATGCTGTTATGTACACTCTGCTGGTTATGGCAAAACAGGCCAAAAGGTTTTTCCATTGCAATGGGAGAAACAAAAAATGTAGTAATCAGCAATGCCACAACAGAACAAGCAAAGGAAATTCTTTCATCCGAATATTATCCGGCAAAAATATGTATGTTTATAACCAATAAGGCTAACAAACATACTTTACAAATCATTAGAACGAATATCAGAATCTTCCAAATATTCTTATTTGACAAGAACAGACAAGTATTCCATCTTATCGGACCTCATAAAAATACAGAAATCTCACTTGAACAGGTTTGTAAAATAACAGATGATTATTTCTGCTCTTCCAACCTACTGAAAGAAGAAAAGTACACATGGGAGATAAGTTTATAAATACGATCTCCAAATCGGAAATATTTTTATATGGACTGCATTAAAAGCCATTCTAACGCATTTTTAATACAACTCTAACAATATTCTAATACCACCTTCCCCCATTCCCGCAATACCTTTGCCAGAAAAAAATATGATGTTATTTTACGATTACTTGGCAAGAATGGGGTGTGCTTTCGTAATGGGCACATTAATTGGTATTGAACGGCAGTACAGGCAACGTAATGCCGGGTTGCGGACTAACATCCTTGTTTCAGTAGGAGCTGCAGCCTTTACCGTACTCTCATGTGACATGACGATAGGTAATGGAGATCCGTCAAGAGTGGCAGCACAAATTGTTTCAGGGATAGGCTTTATAGGAGGAGGCCTCATCCTGAAAGACGGGTTTAATGTCAGAGGGCTGAACACAGCAGCTACTATCTGGTGCTCTGCTGCATGCGGCACATTATCTGGAGTCGGCCTATATGCAGAAGCAGCAGTTTTAGTGGCCTGTGTATTAATCACACATTGCCTGTTCCGGCCTTTATGCACATGGATTGAGAAAAAAGAATCAGGACTTTTTCAATATACAGTCCATGTGGAGTGCGAGCAAAATCTGTCCAATAAAATACAACAAATAATCATGAATGTCTTGTCTTTTGACCGCAACGTAAAATTAAATGCTTTATTCCACAAAACAAGTGGCAAAAAATGCAATTGTTTATTGCGATATAGAAATGCAAGGAGACCACAAGGTTTTATTGGACCTGCTTGTATCCCGTTTACGTTCGCAAGATGGGGTATTCAGTGCAGGATGGGAAAAGAAGAACTTACCACAAGAAGATTTCTAACATCAAAATAGTAACATAAAAAGGACTATGAAATAAAAGAAACATGGAAAAGCGCTTTTTACGTTTCCCGACCGTGAAACGTACGGCTCTCTCTGCGGAAACCTACGTTTCCCACATGAAAAACGTAAGGTTCCGGTGCAGGAAACGTAGAACAAGCAGAAGAAACCGCAGAAAACCGTATATAGGTTTCCTTGTTTCGTTTCGATGCAGAATATACTCTTATAGCTGCTGCTAGGAAGTGCCTGAAGCAGGAAAAGCATAAAAAAAGTCCTTGATTCTGAATGAATCAAGGACTTTTAAGCGGTGCGTACGGGACTCGAACCCGTGACCCCATGCGTGACAGGCATGTATTCTAACCAACTGAACTAACGCACCATTAAGTTTTTTCGTTGCTATCTCTCTCGATTGCGATGCAAAGGTAGTGCCTTTTTTTTGAATCTGCAATAGCTTTCCGAAAAAATATTCAAAAAAGTTTTACGCCTCATTTTTTAGAAAGCCACACATAGGAGCTTCTTACAAAAACCTTGTCAGAAAACCACCATCACAGACAAACTTTTTGTCGCTTTTATTAGGAGATTGTTTAATAATTCGTTACTTTTGCAAAAACTAATTTTTTCTACAAAAAAACAGCACTGAATGAAAATTGCAATCATCAAATATAATGCAGGCAACCTCTTTTCGGTGGATTGTGCACTGAAGCGACTGGGTGTGGAACCTGTCATCACCAACGACAAGGAGACACTGCTCAGTGCCGACAAGGTGATTTTCCCGGGAGTGGGCGAAGCACGTACCACCATGGATTACCTGAAAGCTTGCCACATGGACCTTCTCATCAAAGAGCTCAAACAACCAGTATTAGGTATTTGCCTGGGGATGCAGTTGCTCTGCCGACATTCGGAAGAAGGTGATGCGGACTGTCTGGGAATCTTCGATGCGGAAGTCAAGCGATTCCAGTCGACCAATCCTGAAGAGAAAGTTCCTCATATGGGATGGAATACATTGTCACATCTCCGCAGCCCGCTCTTTCAAGGTATGAAAGAAGAAGAGTTCGTGTATTTCGTGCATAGTTTCTATGTGCCGGTCAACGAATTTACAGCGGCCACAACCGACTATATCACCCCTTTCAGTGCGGCCTTGCACAAGGATAACTTCTATGCCACCCAATTTCATCCGGAAAAAAGCGGAAAGGTGGGAGAATGTATCCTACGCAACTTTTTGAATCTCTAATCACGAAACATTATATAAAATATGATAGAACTTATACCAGCCATCGATGTCATCGACGGGAAGTGTGTACGACTTTCTCAGGGCGATTATCAGTCGAAAAAGGTTTACAACGAGAATCCGGTGGAAGTGGCCAAGATGTTTGAAGCGCATGGCATCCATCGCCTGCATGTGGTCGACCTGGACGGAGCGGCTTCCAAGCATGTGGTAAACTATAAGGTACTGGAAGCACTGGCCGGACAGACTTCGCTGGTCATTGACTTTGGCGGAGGCATCAAAAGCGATGAAGACTTGCACATTGCCTTCGAAAGCGGAGCGCAGATGGTAACGCTGGGCAGCATCGCCGTAAAGGAGCCGGATACGTTCAACCGATGGATGAAGGTATATGGCAGTGAACGGATTATCTTAGGAGCGGATGCCAAAGACGGGAAAATAGCCGTCAACGGATGGCTGGAGTGCAGCCGTCTGGAGCTGATGCCGTTCTTGGATGACTATATAAAGAAAGGAGTCGCAAAGGTACTCTGCACGGATATCTCTCGCGACGGGATGCTCAACGGGCCGTCTTTGGAGCTATACAAGCAAATCATGGAGGCACACCCCGACCTGCATCTGATAGCCAGCGGAGGCATCAGCGGCATGAAGGACATTGAAGCACTGAACGAAGCAGGTATTCCGGCAGTGGTATTCGGCAAGGCTTTCTATGAAGGGCGTATCACCCTGCAGGACTTGAAAGCTTTTCTTCCTTAACTCTTAACTCAAGAAACTGATTATGTTAGCAAAAAGAATCATACCCTGTCTTGACATCAAAGACGGACAAACGGTGAAAGGTACCAACTTCGTCAATCTGCGCCAGGCTGGCGACCCGGTGGAGCTCGGAAAGGCTTACAGCGAACAAGGAGCCGACGAATTGGTGTACCTTGATATCACTGCCAGCCACGAAGGACGGAAAACGTTTACAGAGCTGGTGAAACGCATTTCTGCGGAAATCAACATTCCTTTCACCGTGGGAGGAGGTATTCATGAACTGAGCGATGTGGAACGTCTGCTAAATGCCGGAGCCGACAAGGTGTCTATCAACTCTTCGGCCATCCGGAACCCGCAGCTCATCGATGACATCGCCCGCCATTTCGGTTCGCAGGTATGTGTAGTGGCCATTGATGCCCGACAAACCCCGCAAGGCTGGAAATGTTACCTCAACGGAGGAAGACTCGAGACTGACCGTTTCCTTATGGAATGGGCGGAAGAAGCCAACAGCCGCGGAGCCGGGGAAATCTTGTTTACCAGCATGGACCACGACGGGGTAAAGGAAGGTTATGCCAACGAAGCACTGGCCGAACTGGCTGACCGGCTTACCATTCCGGTCATCGCTTCCGGAGGAGCTGGCAAGAAAGAGGATTTCCGTGACGCATTTACGTTAGGAAAAGCTAACGCCGCCCTGGCAGCCAGTGTTTTTCACTTCGGTGAAATTCCAATTCCCGAATTAAAAGATTACCTTTGCAAAGAAGGTATCGCCGTGCGCAGATAACTGTTTAAACTAACTATATTATATAAAGTAAGATTATGGAACTGGATTTTGAAAAAATGAATGGCTTGATTCCGGCCATTATCCAAGATAACTATACGCAAAAAGTATTGATGCTGGGATTCATGAACAAGGAAGCCTACGAGAAAACCATGGAAACGGGTAAGGTGACTTTCTTCAGCCGTACCAAAAACCGTCTGTGGACCAAAGGAGAAGAAAGCGGAAACTTTCTGCACGTGGTTTCGGTAAAGGCCGACTGTGACAACGACACACTGCTCATCATGGTACATCCGGAAGGCCCTGTCTGCCACAAGGGCACAGATACTTGCTGGGGAGACAAAAACGAGCAGGACATCATGTTCCTGAAAGAGTTGCAGGATTTCATCGACCGTCGCCGTCAGGAAATGCCGGAGAAATCGTACACCACCAGCCTGTTCAATTCGGGAGTCAACAAGATGGCACAAAAGGTAGGTGAAGAAGCTGTAGAAACCATCCTCGAAGCCTGCAACGGAACCGACGAACGCCTGATTTACGAAGGAGCCGACCTGCTTTACCACTTGATTGTACTGCTTACGTACAAAGGCTACCGCATTGAAGACTTAGCCCGTGAATTGAAAGAGCGTCACAGCGCCACCTGGAAAAAACACTAATCACTATATATGGAAGAACAACCACTCATTTCTTACCAGCACGTAAACGTGAGCTTGCAAGGACAGGAGATTCTTTCTGACGTAAACCTGGAACTCCGAAAAGGCGAATTTGTCTATCTCATCGGAAAAGTGGGCAGCGGAAAGTCTACTCTCCTGAAAACCATCTACGGTGAGGTGGAGATTGATGCCGGAGAAGCATGGGTGCTGGGAAATGCCATGCGCACCCTGAAACGGAAGGACTTCCCTACCCTGCGCCGGAAACTCGGCATCGTGTTTCAGGATTTCCAGCTGCTGACCGACCGTACCGTACACGAAAACCTGAAATTCGTGCTTAAAGCTACCGGCTGGAAAAACCGTACCGAAATAGAACGGCGAATTGAAGAAGTGCTACAGCAGGTTGGCATGGAAAACAAGGGGTACAAAATGCCCAACGAACTTTCCGGTGGAGAACAGCAGCGCATCGTCATCGCCCGGGCCATACTGAACAAACCGGAAATCATCCTGGCTGATGAACCGACCGGCAATCTGGACGTGGAAACCGGACGGCGCATCGTGGAATTATTGCAGGACATCTGCCGTCAGGGCTCAGCCATTCTGATGACCACGCACAACCTGAACTTGCTTTCGGAATATCCCGGAAAAGTGTACAAATGCGAACATCACCGGCTCACGGAAACGGCAAATTCATAAAAAAGACAAAGGAGTAAAAGGATTTTTGCCAAAATGACCCCAAAATAGGGTTTTTATTATTACATTTGCTCCCGAAATTAATTAATTATAGAACATTTAAAATTCGAAACGTAAAATGAAAGTTTTAAAGTTTGGAGGTACATCTGTGGGTTCTGCACAAAGAATGAAGGATGTGGCCAAATTAATCACTGACGGCGAACAGAAAATTGTAGTCCTGTCTGCCATGTCAGGTACGACTAACACATTGGTTGAAATTTCGGATTATCTGTACAAGAAAAATCCAGAAGGTGCAAATGAAATCATCAATAGACTGGAAGCGAAATATAAACAGCACATTGATGAGTTGTATTCTACCGAAGAATATAAACAGAAAACACTGGATTTCGTAAAATCTGTATTCGATTACATTCGTTCTTACACGAAAGACATATTTACTTTATTTGAAGAAAAAGTCATCCTGGCTCAGGGAGAAATCATCTCTACCAACATGGTGACTAACTATTTGTGCGAGCAGGGCGTAAACGCGACATTGATTCCGGCACTGGAATACATGCGCACTGACAAGAACAGCGAACCGGACCTGACTTATATCCGCGAAAAACTGTCGGCACAACTGGAAGCAAACCCGGGTTATGAAATCTATATCACTCAGGGATTCATCTGCCGCAACGCATACGGTGAAATCGACAACCTGCAGCGTGGAGGAAGTGACTATACGGCTTCTCTGATTGGAGCTGCCATCAATGCTTCTGAAATCCAGATCTGGACAGACATCGACGGTATGCACGACAACGACCCACGCGTGGTAGACAAGACTTCTCCGGTACGTCAGCTTCACTTTGAAGAAGCAGCTGAACTGGCTTACTTCGGTGCGAAAATTCTACACCCGACTTGTATCCAACCGGCTAAATATGCCAACATTCCGGTACGTTTGCTGAACACCATGGAACCGACTGCACCGGGTACACTGATTTCTAACGATACGGAAAAAGGCAAAATCAAGGCGGTAGCTGCCAAAGACAACATCACCGCTATCAAGATTAAGTCAAGCCGTATGCTGCTGGCTCACGGTTTCCTCCGCAAGGTATTTGAAATTTTTGAAAGCTACCAGACTCCGATTGATATGGTATGTACTTCAGAAGTGGGTGTATCTATGTCGATTGACAATACAAAACACCTGAACGAGATCGTAAACGACCTGAAGAAGTACGGTACAGTAACGGTAGACCATGACATGTGTATCGTCTGTGTAGTAGGTGACCTGGAATGGGAAAACGTAGGTTTCGAAGCAAAGGCACTGGATGCAATGCGTGAAATTCCAGTACGTATGATTTCATTCGGTGGAAGTAACTACAACATCTCTTTCCTGATTCGTGAATCAGATAAGAAGCAGGCGTTGCAGTCATTGAGCAACGTGCTTTTCAACGGTAAAGAAAAATAAAAGCAACCTTTTATAAAAGCTAAAGGCGGAGGATACGGTCAGTAAAAACCGCATCACCGCCCTTTTTTATTCTTCTAAGATAACAACAATCACAACTAAACCCATTTTATGAAAGCTAATTTTCCAATAGAGCAGTTCCGAAAACTGGAAACGCCATTTTATTATTATGACACAAATCTGCTTCGTGAAACCTTGAATAAAATCAAGGAAGAAGCAGGGAAATACAATAAATTCTGTGTGCACTATGCGGTGAAAGCCAATGCCAACCCTAAAATATTAGGCATCATCCGTGAAAGCGGACTGGGAGCTGACTGCGTAAGCGGCGGCGAAATCAAAGCTGCCATCAAGGCCGGATTCCCTGCCAGCAAAATAGTATATGCCGGAGTAGGAAAAACAGACAAGGAAATCAATTTAGGACTGGATTATGACATCTTCTGCTTCAATGTAGAGTCTATTCCTGAACTGGAAGTCATCAACGAACTGGCTGCAGCAAAGAACAAGATTGCCCGCGTGGCTTTCCGTATCAATCCGGATGTAGGTGCTCATACGCATGCCAACATCACTACCGGACTGGCTGAAAATAAATTCGGTATCAGCATACAGGACATGGACCGTGTGATTGACCTGGCACTGGAGATGAAAAACGTGAAATTCGTAGGATTACACTTCCACATCGGCTCACAGATTCTGGATATGGGCGACTTCGTGGCACTCTGTAACCGTGTAAACGAATTACAGGAAAAACTTTTTGCCCGTCAGATTATCGTGGAACATATCAACGTGGGAGGCGGCTTAGGTATTGACTATGCACACCCCAACCGCCAGCCGATTCCTGACTTCGCAGAATATTTTGCTACTTATCACAAGCATCTGCGCCTGCGTCCGCAGCAAACGCTTCACTTTGAATTGGGACGCTCAGTGGTAGGTCAGTGCGGTAACCTCATCACTAAAGTCATTTACGTGAAACAGGGTACCAACAAGCAGTTTGCCATCGTAGACGGAGGAATGACCGACCTGATTCGTCCGGCTTTGTATCAGGCTTATCACAAGATTGAGAACCTTACTTCGGAAGAACCTGCAGAAGCATACGATGTAGTAGGTCCTATCTGTGAATCATCGGATGTGTTCGGAAAAGCCATCGACCTGAACAAGGTACACCGCGGCGACCTGATTGCACTTCGTTCTGCCGGAGCCTACGGTGAAATCATGGCTTCTGGATATAACTGTCGTCCACTTCCGCAAGGATATACTTCGGACGAGTTAGTATAGTGCAACTATTTTTATTTGTTGAATAATTCGAAGGTAAATTTACATCCCACGGAGGTAAATTTACCTTTTTCATTTCCGATAAAGACACCCACATCAAACAAGTGAGTAGCAAAGCCGTAACCGAATTCCAGATAAGGATTCAGGTGGGGCATGAAAAGAACGCCGGCATAAATACGTTCCTTCTGTACGAACGACAACAAACGGGTGACCGGATATAAGAGGATGAAAGGCGCCTCAAAGGTCAGATTACCTCGTATGTAATGACTGGAAGCATTGTACCAGCGTCCGTCCAGCATCTGGAACGTACCTCCAATATCGTCATTCCAACCCTGGGGAAGATTCAAGTTGGCAAAATGCGCATAATCCACAAAGTACATATCCGACTGATTAGTAAACATACCGGCCCCCACATGATAAGCCAATGAACGCACATTCTTTAAACGAATGATTTGTTCTACAGAGCCTTCGATTCGCTCATACGTACCAGAATTCTTCAGGACCTTGATACCCCGTTCGTAATCCAGCATAAAGGTGGGAAAGAAAGAACCGACATTTATCTTTCGATTGCCGTTCATATAATAATACATGCCCGGTGTCCATTCCAGACGAATACGGGGAGCGAAACTATTATAGCTGGAACGTACACGTGCCTCTACTTCCGGCGTACTCTTAGTATAACGCCAGTGCATAGCCAAACCTGTACCTAACTTTAGTCCGTTACACAGCTCAATATTATGCGACACATCCACGTATACATCCTTGAAATAATCCAGCTCCAGTCCATCGAAGGTAAACGCACTATCTGGAATCTGTTCCAACTGGTCGAGTACCACACTACTATAGATTCGGTTACCGTTCCCTCCATGTATTTCAATAGAAGCCAGCTTTCGGGAGTTGTAGATATACTCCACATCTGCCTTCGCATAAAACTCTTTCTTTGTGAAGTTATAACCAATCTGGGGAACAATACGCAGCAAACGCCCGTCATGGAAAAGCTTGTTGTACTTGAATACTTGACGATAAGATATTCCGTTCCGGTGGCTATAACTCACTAATAAGGGATTGATAATCGGAGAGCAATTGATACTTCCCACTTTTGAGATATCAATATCATAGCTGCTAATCAAGGCATCCCCCAACTGCCCCAAGAATACCATATTCTTCTTCAGTTTCGTAGGCTCTACCTTTATCGTATCGGCCTCCCGCTTCAACCGCCGCTCATCCGCCGAACGGTAAAGCGAATCCTCATAAGCAGACAAAGGAATCGGACGGATGCGGTTGAACGAGTCACGCTCCACCACAAGCCGGCTGGTATCACACGACAAGGTGTAAGAATTAGACAGATTATGGTCGTTCGTTTTCTTGACAATCCATTCCTCCCCCGGTTTACGGTAAACGACCGATGAATACTTCATCCACCCCGTGTACTTCATCTCCAGATGATTCTTCAGGAATTTGAAGTTCAAGTCAAGATTCAGCAGTACCGGAAGGTATTTTGTATCCTCCTCTCCCATCTGCATGCTCAGTTGGAATCGTATCAGGTCATAACGTCCTTTGAGATTCATTCTTCGGATAGTCCAGTCTACTGATGAAAGCCACAGAAAGCCTTCCACCAACTGCGTGCTCCGATAACGGGGTACGACACGAATGCAATACAATTCTCCCCCCAGCCGGTGTTCTACCCTTTCAAGCAGATAATGATAATGCACCTGAGCCTTTCTGTTCAGCGGTGAAAGTATCCTGTTGCCCATCAGCGAAGGAGCATAAATATTGAACTTCATGTAGTCCATAATGTCGAATATCTGTCCTCTGGTGCTAGGAAAGGTCGTAGATATTGCCCTGACCTTTCGGTCATAAATGGCAGGAGCCGTATACTGCAACTCACTGATAGACTCATGAAAATAATCATTAATTCCCTTCTCCAGACGAAACATGGAAGGTACATACTTGATAATCCGGTTTTGCTTGTGTACTTTCAGGTGACCTTTCAGATACAAATCGCCCTTGTATCCCTTCACCTCATGCGAATAAATGGAAGCAGAATGAAACATGTGCTCCATAATAGAATCGGCTACAACAGGCTTTTTCGGAAGGTACGGAACATTGTCGCGTGCCATCCCCCGCAGTGGGAAACAGCACAGCAAGCACAACGCCAGCATTCCCCACAAAGCCACATATAAGCCTTTCAATTTTCGCATATCCACAGCAAATATATAACAAAGCCCTTTTTCTGAGGCCATTTTTATGATGAAAAAAACGAATATTTTCAATTTTTCTTCGTACCTTTGTGCTAATAACATGGTTTTGGAACATTTTATGGTAAAAAAGGAATTAACAGAAGCTGAGATTGCCGAAAGTATACCAGATTTATGGCAACCATTAACACAGCAACAACGCGAACTGCTGGCACAGAACTTTACGATTCAGAAATACAAAAAGAATGAGACTATTTATTGCGAAGGTGAAACACCGGAGAACTTGATGTGTTTGCTGAACGGAAAGGTGAAAATCTACAAGGACGGCGTAGGGGGACGCAGCCAGATTATCCGAGTAATAAAGGACAAAGAATACTTTGCCTATCGTGCCTATTTCGCAGAAGAAAATTTCGTGACTGCTGCTGCTGCCTTTGAGCCATGTACCATGTGCCTGATTCCCATGCCCGTCATCGTGCAGTTAATTATGGAAAATACGGATCTTGCCATGTTTTTCATCAAACAGTTGTCGAAAGACCTGGGTATCTCCGATGAAAGAACAGTCAACCTGACTCAGAAACACATTCGGGGACGTCTGGCTGAATCATTGCTCTTCCTGAAAGATACCTACGGTGTGGAAGAAGACCAGTGCACTCTGAGCATCTATCTCTCCAGAGAAGACTTGGCCAACCTTTCTAACATGACTACATCCAATGCCATCCGAACCCTGTCTAATTTCGCCGCTGAAAAACTGATTATTATCGACGGACGAAAAATCAAGCTCATTGACGAAGAAAAATTAAAGAAAATAAGCAAGATTGGATAAACTTACAAGTGAAAGACCTCCTGTTTGTTCATATTCACCGAGTGATATTGTTTCTGTGACGCATGCTTCAAGAGAAACAATATCACTTTTTTATTCCCTTAAATCCTAATACTACCATATTCAATTCCCCGCAGAAAAACTTGCTAAATTCATTTTACAGACGTACTTTTGTGTCAAAATATCATTTATATTACATTTCTACTGACATGGAAAATACCACACACAAAGAAGAAACCCACAAGACTCCTTTCGCCCGGATGCGGCAAAGACTGAAAGAACGAAAGCGCCGGGTGATGCGCCTCATCGAATTGAAACGCCTCCGGAGAATACGTAAAAAGACCGTACCCGGGTACACCTACTGCAAGAATTGCGGTACCAAGTTGGAGGGCATGTATTGCCATTGTTGCGGACAATACGCCCTCGATATCTACCAGCCTTTCTGGAAATACCTGAGACAATACATTGAAAATGTCTATCAGTTTGATAGCAAAATCTGGCAAACCTTGTGGCTGATGTTCACTCGTCCCGGATTTCTGACCAATGAATTCAATGCCGGGAAAATCAATTCCTACGTACATCCTTTCCGGCTCTATATGTGTATCTCCGTCGTATTCTTTACCCTTTTCTTTATGATAGCCTCCGACAAAGCCAATCAGGCATTGCAGGCCGTAAGCTCCCTAAATATCAACGACGGAATTGTAGCACAGCTCAAATCATCTGCTAACCTGCCCGACACATGCGTATATGTATACCAAGGTCCTGAGTTAGTGAAAGCCTTTCAAGAAAGAGGAGTAGAAAAAGCCGAGGAACTGTTTAAAGTACAACGCCTGGACGACCGATTCTCTCTTTCCTACGTGCGAATGCCTCGAATCGTGGCCGACTCCTGCCTGCATGAAACCACTCTCCGACAAAAAGACCTGAATACCATTCTGGATCTGAAAAAAGTAAAAGGTGAATACTTGAATAATCTGATTGAGGAAGAAGAGATTACCTCTGAATCCCTGCAAGCTGCGCGCCATTTCCAGGTAGATTCCACCGGTACTGCTCTTACTCCCGTATATGAATGGAGGGAAGACCACAACGATGAAGCACAACAACTTCGTCAGGAATCCTTTCTCAACCAGTTTTTTGGAGATTTGTCCAAATGGACTCCGCTCTACATGATGTTCCTTCTGCCTCTGTTTGCCTGGCTTCTGCAAGGAATGTTCCGGAAATCCAAATTTCCTTACATGTGGCATTTCGTACATGCCATTCACCTGAACACCGTGTTTCTGATATTGATTCCGATTCCACTGGTACCCGTGCTGACAAGTGACACTTTTATGGAATCGTTTAAAGGAAATATGCCGATGTATACTCTACTTATCTTCGTAACAGGTATGTTCGTGTACACCTACATTTCCCTGCACACGGTATACCGCCGAGGATGGATACGTACATTTGTCAAAACAACCGTTTTCCTGGCTGTCTTTACCTTCATTTCACTGGCCATTGCGGCTGTGCTACTGGTATTCCTGCTATCCACTCTTTCCGAGCAGCTTTAATATCAAATATTCACATAAAAAGAGCACTCCCGAGAAATAACATTCATCTCTCAGGAGTGATCTTTGCTTCAATATGCCTCACTTAGATTTCCCGCAAAGCCTTGCAGAGCTGGTCAGGACAAGAGGTCGGTTTACCACCACAACGTATACCTTCCAGACGGGCAATCACCTCATCCACTTTCATGCCTTCTACCAGGGCGGAAATTCCTTTCAAGTTTCCGTTGCAACCACCCATGAAACGCACATCTTTCAGTACGCCATCTTCTACCTCAAAATCAATCTGAGAACTGCATGTTCCCATTGTACGATAACTATATTTCATCGCCATCACATTCTATTCAGGTTAGACATAAAAAGAGAACGGAGCACCACTTGCCGGATTATTCCGGCCGGATACTCCGTTCCGTCATTATCTTTCAAGAAAAAGCTTATTCAGCGTCTTCTTCCGGTTTCATGTTAGTATATACGGTCTGCACGTCGTCGAACTCTTCCAGACGTTCTACCATCTTGTCGATAGTTTCACGCTGTTCCGGAGTCACGTCTTTCAAGTCGTTCGGGATGTAAGTGAAATCACCACCGACATCTTCAAATCCACATTCTTCCAGATGTTTCTGGATAGCCGCATAGCTCTTCGGATCACCGTAGATAGTGATAGTTCCTTCTTCCGGATCTTCATCGAATTCGTCTTCTACGTTGTAGTCAATCAAGTCCAGAATCAGTTCTTCCATATCGATACCTTCTTTCTTCTTAAAAGTGAACACACACTTGTGGTCGAATAAGAAAGCCAGTGAACCTGTAGTACCCAAGTTACCTCCGAACTTGTTGAACACAGAACGTACATCGGCTACGGTACGAGTGGTATTATCAGTCAATGTATCTACGAATACGGCGATTCCGTGAGGACCGTATCCTTCGTAAGTCATACCTTTGTAATCGCTCTGGTCCTTACCCATTGCGTTCTTGATGGCACGTTCGATGTTATCCTTCGGCATGTTTTCACGCTTACAAGTCGCGATTACCGAACGCAAAGTCGGGTTGTTTTCCGGTTCCGGACCGCCGGCCTTTACCGCAATTGCAATTTGTTTACCCAGACGTGTAAAGGTCTTTGCCATGTGACCCCATCTTTTCAGCTTCGTAGCTTTTCTATATTCAAATGCTCTTCCCATTGGATGATATTTTAAATTTATTTTTAATGAGTTTCTTTTTCACTATTCTGTACCTGCTTACAATATTTCCAGTACGACACACCAGCGAGGCACAAGCATATTGCCCCGCCCGTGATAGCCAGCACGTTTCTCCACGTTTCATTCGAAGAAAAATGCCAGAGCACCATTCCAGCCTGCAGAGCCAGAAACAATTCGATGTAAAAAGCCGCCAGGTATCCCCTTTTGGCTTTTATGTGATAATCTGGTTTAATATCGTAACGCATCATTCTTTATAGTTATCGAAGCACAGCTCCAAGCTTATTCTGCAAGTTGCCAATCAGCTTCTGCATGAACTTGTCAATCTGTTTGTCGTTCAGTGTCGCGTTTTCATCCTGAAGCATGAAGCTTACAGCATAGCTCTTCTTACCAGCTTCCAGATTCTTTCCTTCGTACACGTCGAACAATTCTACAGACTTGAGTAACTTCTTGTCTGTTTCGTAGGCAATCTTTTCGATTTCGGCAAATTGTACCTTCTTGTCAATCAGCAATGCCAAGTCACGTTTTACAGCCGGGAACTTGGAGATTTCCTTGTAGCTTACCGTATTGCCTTTGATGGCCTTCATCAGTTCTTTCCAGTTCAGGTCGGCATAGTACACTTCATTGTCGATATCGAACGCTTTCTGAATCTTCTTGCAAACTACACCAAAGGTAGCCAGCAACTTACCGCCACGAGTGTGTACGGAGATAGCTACTGAGTAGATATCATCTGAAAGGTTACCGAATACCAGCGAGCCGAAGTTCACGCCCAGGCGGCGGAATATGTTCAGCACGTAAGCTTTCAGTTCGTAAACCGAAGCGTTTTCATCAGCATGAGCCCATGAGTTGCTTACACGCTTTCCGGTAATCCACAAGCCCATGTGCAACTCTTCTGAATAGCCTGACAACACTTTTTCCGGATTCTTTTTCTCTGCATGGAAGTGATAGCAGTTACCGAATTCAAAGAACTTCAAGTCGGCATTCTTGCGGTTGGCATTGTGCTGGATGCTTTCCAGACCACCGAAGAGCAAGGTAGCACGCATCACGTTCAGATCGTTACTCAACGGGTTCATCAGGCGAACCAGATTTTCCGGCTTGTAAGTTTCCTGTCCGTCGTAATAAGCGGCCGCTGTCAAAGAGTTGTTCAGGATTTCATTGAATCCGCAACCCACCAGCTGTTCGCCTACCAAGTTCTGAAGTTTCACCGATTTATCCACTTCTCCCTTCACACTCAGGCTTGATTTCAGGGTAGTAGGAATTTCCACGTTGTTATATCCGTAGATACGAAGAATATCTTCAACCACGTCGCACGGACGCTGCACGTCTACACGGTAAGGAGGAATCTGCAAAGAAAGACCTTCGGCCGTTTCTTCCACAATTTTCATTTCTAGACTGGTCACGATGCTCTTTACCGTTTCTGTTGGAATTTCCTTTCCAATCAGTGAGTTTACATAATTATATGAAAGTTCTACCGCGAAATCGGCAATCGGATTCGGATAGTTGTCTTTGATGTCAGAAGCAATTTCACCCCCAGCCAATTCTTTCACCAGCAGAGCGGCCTCCTTCAAGGCATAGATAGTGATGTTCGGGTCGATACCACGTTCGAAACGGAAAGAAGAATCGGTGCTCAATCCGTGACGGCGGGCAGTCTTACGCACCCATGTAGGATGGAAGTAAGCACTTTCCAGGAACACGTCGGTAGTAGTTTCGGTAGTACCTGAATCCAGACCTCCGAACACACCGGCAATACACATCGGTTCTTCCGCGTTGCAAATCATCAGGTCCTTGTCGGACAATTTACGTTCCACTTCGTCCAATGTAACAAACGGAGTTCCTTCGGCACAAGTCTTCACCACAATCTTGCCGCCCTTAATCTTGTCGGCATCGAAGCAGTGCATCGGCTGGCCATAGGCGTGCAGGATGTAGTTGGTAATATCAACGATATTATTAATAGGACGCACACCGATAAGGCGGAGCTTGTTCTGCAACCATTCAGGACTTTCCTTCACCGTTACTCCTTTGATGGCTACTCCGGCATAACGCGGGCAGGCTTCAGTATTTTCCACCACGATGTCGATATTCATGTCATGATTGTCTACCTTGAATGCATCTACCGAAGGACGCTTCAGCGTAGCTTTATGACCGTTCTGAATGAGCCATGCGTAGAGGTCGCGTGCCACGCCATAGTGTGAACAGGCATCGGCACGGTTCGGAGTGATGTCCACTTCGAGTACGTATTCGCTCTTCACATTATAGTAATCCTTGGCCAGTGTACCCGGAACTACGTCGGCAGGCAATACGATGATACCTTCGTGGCTTGTGCCCACGCCGATTTCATCTTCGGCACAAATCATACCGTTTGATTCTACGCCACGGAGCTTTGACTTCTTGATGGTAAAGCATTCGTCGCCATCATACAATTTTGTGCCCAGCGTAGCTACGATGACCTTCTGTCCGGCTGCCACGTTAGCAGCACCACAGACAATCTGCACAGGTTCTCCCTGCCCCAGGTTAACGGTCGTAATATGCATGTGGTCAGAATTGGGATGCGGTTCACAAGTCAGCACTTCGCCTACTACCAGACCTTCCAATCCTCCTTTGATAGTTTGAACTTCTTCCACTCCCCCAGTCTCCAGACCGATGGAAGTCAATGCGGCTGCCACTTCGTCCGGGGCAAGGTCGAAGTCGACGTATTCTTTCAGCCAGTTATAAGAAATATTCATATCGTAATAGTATTTTGTAATTTCCTAAATAATGACGTGCAAAGTTATAAAAATAAGATGGAATAATCTAATAAAATCAGGAGATTACAATAATTAAAACAAGCAATAAGCTTATTCAGAAAACGAACAAGCCCGTCTCAGGTCTTATCTAATTATCAGATTTTCCAGCAGATTCCTTAAATTGAGTTGGAGTAATCCCTGTATATTTTTTTAAACGCAGTACTAAAATATCGACTGGAAGAAAAGCCCATACGCTCCGCTATTTCAGTGATACTCATCTCTGTATTACGCAACAAATCCATCGACTTTTCAATACGTAACTTATTCACATACTCATTAGCTCCCATAGAAGTTAATGATTTTAAACGATTATATAAAGAAGCCCTGCTAACTCCCATATTCTGACAAAGGAATTCAATATTCAGTCCTTCATTATCCATATTTTTCCATAATCAGTTTATTCAATTTGAATCAAAAAAAGCATCATCTGCAGAAGAAACCGGCTGATTGCCTTCAACGGCAACAGAGTTCAAGGCATACCTTTCCTTCATTTGTTCACGTAAGAACAAACGATTACGAATACTTTCCAACAAACTGCTTATTTCAAAAGGCTTTTCCATATAGGCATCTGCCCCTGTCTTATAACTATCTATATGACTTTGTTCATCCGTACGCGCTGTCAACAAGACAACTTGAATATGATTAATATTCACATTCTCCTTAATATTCCGACAAAGTTCATACCCATTCATTCGGGGCATCATAATATCACTCACAACCACATCTGGAATTTCTTTAAGCGCAATATCCAACGCTTCTCGCCCGTCAGAAGCTATGTACAAATTCCGGAACTCATCCTTTAACTCATCAAGCATCATCTGGCGTATACCCTCATTATCATCCACGAACAAACATGAATAGTTTCTCGTATCTATAGAGTTAGCCACAGGTATTAATTTATCCTGCCCAGTCAATGCCGGAGCATTCAAATATTCCTGAGGGGAGCAAATGACAGAAGCTTCAACATGCAAAGGAAGTTCATAATAAAAACAGGCACCACCTCCTTCATTATCATGTACACCAATACGTCCCTTATGCATTTCGACCAGAATTTTAGAGTAAGACAATCCTATGCCACTACCCTCTTTCTCATTCTCTCCTTGATAAAAGCGAGTAAACAGTTTTTGAGTATCTACCCCTTGTAGCCCTCTCCCTTGGTCTATCACAGAGATTCGTACTGCGGACCGGTTATCTATCAGTTCCGTTCGCAAAATGATTTTACTATTCAATGGACTATGCTTAAGTGCATTGACGATTAAATTAGTAAGAATAATCATGTGCTTTTCCGAATCAAAAGGCACATATTCTATATCCGAAGAAAATTCATATACAAAAGTAACATGCCTTTCTTCTTCTTCGTATTTAAAATCGGATGCAATCTCTTTTATCCAGTCATTCAACAGATAGGACTTTAAATTCAGCTTACTTTGCTCCACCTCCATCTTCCGCAAATTCAGCACCATATTCAATAGCTCCTTCATTCTTTTAGACTGCTTAAAAATACTTCTAAGCGTAGGGTATACAGGATTATCCTTAGACATATTATTCATCAACTGACACAAAGGAGTGAAAATCAAGGTTAATGGCGTACGTAGCTCATGATTTATATTAATCAAGAAACGTACTTTTTCTTCATAGATTTTTTGTTTATGTGCCTGCAATTCCTCCTTCATACGCTCCTCTTTACGATTTAGCAGATAAAGAATTCCAATTATCAATAAAGCTGCAAGTAAAACAATCCATAACAAAGTAAACCACCACGTCTTATACCACACAGCATGAATCCGAAACGATAAAACGGAATAAGGGTTAGTCCAAACTCCATCCTTCGTTGTACATGCCACAGATACGTGATAAGTTCCCGGAGTCAACGAACGCATTATAATCTCTGGAGAAGTTGTATCGATATAGAAATCTTCGTGCCCGTAAATATGCCAACGGTAAACCCTCTTCCTAAACACATTACCTTCGTGCGCCATCACCTTGATAGCTAATGACTTATTTTCAAAATTAAG
>ENA-OQDC01000502-OQDC01000502.1-human-gut-metagenome-genome-assembly--contig:-NODE-502-length-27291-cov-5.698829_pt1 | contig 27291 bp, 20 predicted proteins | sample MGYA00242770_ERZ504601 | MGnify/ENA primary metagenome ERZ504601 (study PRJEB26092, sample SAMD00036305) | human gut metagenome | host: Homo sapiens | study: EMG produced TPA metagenomics assembly of...
AATATACCAAGGAGCAGGAAGAGAACCTCGATGCCTACATGAAGGCCAACTATCCCAATGCCATCACCCGTACCATGTTGTTCAAGCTCTCTCCTGCCGTAGATGCAGCCATCGAAATCGGGTTCATCGGCAATAATACAGATACGCTGGTCATGCTGACCAACAAGGCTCTGGACATTATGCACCGTGACGGTGAACTTATCAACGTGCGCAACTCCTGGGGCAATAAGATACCGGTATGGCATCCCGTTTACAGTCAGGAGCGCGCACAACCGTTGGGTATCTCCCGGCAAAGCATGGCACAGAGTATCCAGATCGGTACGAACGGCATGGCACTTGGAGAATACAGGGAAGGAGACCAGGTACTTCCCGTTCTGTTGAAGGATAAAACCATCGACTCTTTCCGCATCAACGACTTGCGTACACTCCCCGTATTCGGCACTGCACGCGAAACAACCACTCTGGAACAAGTCATCAGTCGGTTCGACTTCCAGTACAAGTTCTCCAATGTGAAAGACTACAACCGGCAGATGGTGATGATGGCACAGGCCGACCCACGCCGCGGTGTGAATGCCATTGCCGCCTTCAACCGCATATGGAAGCAAGTGCAAGAGGAGATTGAAGTACCCGAAGGTTACACCATGAAATACTTCGGAGAGCAGGAAAGCCAGGCAGAAAGCAATGCCGCACTGGCAGCCAACCTGCCGTTGACATTCTTCCTTATGTTCGTCACCTTGCTGTTTCTGTTCCGCAGCTACCGGAAGCCGATTGTTATCCTGCTGATGCTGCCGCTTATCTTTATAGGTATTGTACTGGGACTGGTGGTATTGGGGAAATCATTTGACTTTTTCTCCATCCTCGGCTTGCTGGGGCTGATTGGAATGAATATCAAGAATGCCATCGTGCTGGTGGACCAGATTGATACGGAAACCGCTGCCGGAAAAGCACCGCGTGAAGCCGTTATCGGTGCAACGACCACCCGTATTGTCCCGGTGGCCATGGCATCGGGTACCACTATCCTGGGAATGTTGCCGTTATTGTTCGATGCCATGTTCGGCGGCATGGCGGCAACCATCATGGGTGGTTTGCTGGTGGCCTCGGTATTGACGCTATTCGTGCTGCCGGTGGCTTATTGCGCCATTCATAAAATCAAGTGAGAGAACATTCAACAATTTACAGTTTACCAATTGAATGATGAAAACAAAGATACTTATTCTATCATTACTGTGCTCCGGACTGAATGCCGGGGCACAACAAGCATATCTGAGCCGCGAAGAATACCGCGACAAGGTAGAAGCATACAGCCAGATTCTAAAACAACAGCATCTGAAAACATTCGCCAGTACCGAGGCACGCAAGATTGCCTCCACCGGTTTCCTGCCCCAGATTGACATCATCGCCGAGGGTACCGCCAATCTCAATCATCTGGACCAATGGAACAGTCCGAAAGGAGACTACCGCCCTTATACCTATCAGGCACTTGCCACCTTGACGCAGCCGCTTTATACCGGAGGTTCCCTAATAGCCCAAAAGAAAGTGGCGCAAACCGAAGAGGCACTGGAGCAACTAACCACAGAACTGACCCTCGACCAGATACACTATCAAAGTGACGCCGTCTATTGGAATGCCTCTGCCGCCCGTGCCGGTCTGAAAGCCGCGGCTACCTTTCAGGATATTGTACAACAGCAGTACGACATCATCCAAGACCGCTTCGATGACGGCGCCATCAGCCGCACAGACTTGCTGATGATTTCCACCCGGCGTAAGGAGGCCGAATTACAGTACATCAAGGCACGCCAAAACCATACCCTTGCCCTGCAAAAACTGAATATCCTTATGGGCTCGGAACCGGACGCTCCCATAGACAGCATAGCCGAAATAGATATACCGACTGCCCCCATCATCCCTTTGGGCCTGGATGATGTGCTGCCCCGCCGGGCAGAATATGCCAGTACCTCCGTGAACATCGCCCGCAGTGAAGCGCAACGGCATGCCGCCCTCAGCCGCTACAATCCACAAGTCAGCATGTTTCTCGCTACCGGTTGGGATACGGGAATCGCCTATATGGGGCAGAATGTACCTCATACTCCCGTCGCAGGGGTCAACGTCAGCATCCCCATCTTCCGTTGGGGAGCCCGCTTCAAGACAAACCGCCAACAGAAAGCCTATATCGGCATACAGAAGCTGCAACAAAGCTATGTAACGGACAATATTCTGGAAGAGCTCTCCGCAGCCACCACAAAGCTAACGGAAACTGAACAGCAAGTCAAGACGGCCCGGGAGAATATGACACTTGCCGAAGAGAATCTAGACCTTGTCACCTTCTCTTATAATGAAGGAAAAGCCAGCATGGTAGATGTACTGTCCGCACAACTCTCATGGACACAAGCACACACCAACCTGATTGATGCGTATCTCGCGGAAAAGATGGCGGTAGCTGAATATTGGAAAGTGGTCAGCGAATGAAATGCCCCTCAACGAAAAAGATAAAGAAACTCCGGCATGGCTTTGTAAAGCCATGCCGGAGTTTCTTTATCTTTCCCCTACTGACCAGGTTTATCCCAAGAATGAAATCAATACACCAGCCGCAACAGCCGACCCGATTACACCGGAGATATTACTGGACATACAGTAATTCAGCACATGGTTTTTCGGGTCATATTTCGTTGCAATCTCATTGCAGACGCGGCTTGCCATGGGCACGGCACTCAGGCCGGTAGCACCAATCAGTGGATTGATCTTCTTCTTGCTGAATAGGTTGAACAGCTTCACAAAGAAAATACCTCCCGTAATGGACAATGCAAATGCCAGGAAACCGCCAATCACAATACCGATGGTTGTCCAATTCAGGAATGCCTCACTAGTCATCGTGGCGCCAACGCTCAATCCTAAAAAGATGGTAGCTGCATTCATGATACTATTAGCAGCAGCGTCGAACAAGCGGCTTGTATCAGAACCGATTTCCTTAATCAAATTACCGAACATCAACATACCAATCAAAGGTACTGCCGTAGGCACAAATAAAGCAACAATCGTAGTCACTGCAATCGGGAAGATAATCTTCAATACACGCAGATTCTTAATCTCGATTTTCGAAGGATACAGCTTCTCCTGCTCCTTCATGTTAATCATCAATTCCTTCTTGGTACAGAACAACTTCACCACCATCGGAATGATGACCGGTACCAGCGCCATATAAGAATAAGCAGCAATGGCAATCGGTCCCAACAGATGGGGGGCCAGCTTGATGGTAGTAAAGATAGCCGTAGGGCCATCGGCACCACCGATAATGCCCAACGCACCCGCTTCCTGCGGAGTGAACCCTATCATCACAGCACAAAGCAGTACGGTGAAAATACCTAACTGCGCAGCCGCACCGAATATGGAGAGACGCAAGTTACGGAGCATCGGACCGAAGTCCGTCAGCGCACCCACCCCCATAAAGATGACAGGTGGCAGGAATCCGGTCTTAATCAGCATATAATAGATGAAGTTCATCAGTCCAAGGTCGTGCGCTATTTCGTGCAACGGCATCTCCCAGATATTCTTCATCACCCCGCCTACCATGACCATTCCGTTTTCATCCGCCTGAATCACACCCATCTCGCCGCCAGGAAAGTTGGCGATGAGTACACCGAAAGCGATGGGTACCAGCAACAATGGTTCATAGTGCTTCTTGATGCCCAAATAAAGCAGGATAAAAGCGATGGCATACATCACGAGGAACGACGGATCAGCAATGATGTTGCTGAAGGCCGTCATATCATAGAGTTTTGCAAATATATCTTCCATTATCCTATCTTCATTAATACATCATCTTCAGAAACAGAGTCACCCGGATTGACACAGATGGCAACAACCGTTCCATCAAAGTCTGCGCGGATGGCATTGTATGTCTTCATAGCTTCGATATAGCAGAGGAGGTCACCACTCTTCACCTTGTCACCCACTTTCAACGGGGTTTCCTGCGCATTCTTTGTCAGGAAGAACTTGCCTTCGAGCGGAGCCGGAACGTCCTGACCTTCGCCTACGGGGGGAGCTGTCACCTTTTCGGTGGCCGAAGCGGGCAGGTCGATGTCACCGTATGCCACCGTCACGCGGTAAGCCTGACCGTCCACCTGCACAGTGAGCGTCTTGGGTTTGGCATCGTCCAGCGGAGATTTGTCACGTTCAGCACGGCGTTTCTCCACATCCTCCAGGAAGTCCTGCTTGGCCTTGCCACTCTTGTAAGCCTCGTATTGAGCCGGGTGCATGGCGTATTCGAAAAGCTCTTCGTCGTCCTCGCCCAATTCCCATTTGTTTTCCTTCATCAGCTTGCGGTACTTGTCCAAAGCATCGGGATAGTTGTCCTGCGGATTGCCGGTGAAGAATTTACGTCCTTCGCGCTCTGCTTTCTCAATAAGCTCAGGAGCCAATTCACCCGGCAACTTACCGGCTTTGCCCAGCAGCATATCCCAAATATCATCGGCAATCATGCCCCAGCGTTCCTTGCCCTTCTCCATAGCAATGACGTTCATCATGGAGAGATTCTTGACGTACTGGCTAAACGGAGTCACCAATGGCGGATAACCTACACGCGGCCAGACGTATGCCACTTCGTTGAACAACTTGATGAGCAATTCATCCTGCTTCATGAAGGGCAGGTTGCGTTTTGCCTTATATTTGTTAATGGATTCCAAATTGGACTCCAGGTCTGCCATCAAACTGCCCATCATGCCGCCCGGAAGTCCAGGACCAATCAGCAGGGAGTTCATCAAACGGTTACGCGGGCTGATGTACAAGCCAAGGAAATCATCCATAAATTCCTGGATGAGGGCACGTACCTTCATATATGCCTCCATGTTGATTTCGGGCACCTGGAAGCCTGCATCTTTCAGCATAGCCTGCACGCTGAGCAGGTCTGCATGTCCTGTACCCCATGAAAGCGGTTCCATACCTACATCAATATAGTCGCAACCTGCCTCGCACACTTCAAGAATGCTTGCCATATTGAAGCCGGGCCCCGCATGACTATGGTACTGGATAGGAATATCGGGATGTGCCGCCTTGATATTGGCCACAATCTTACCCAGGGAAACCGGACGTCCGATGCCTGCCATATCCTTGATGCAAATTTCATCGGCACCAGCCTTGATAAGCTTCAAAGCCATGTTCGTGTAGTATTCTACGGTATGGATAGGTGAATGGGTGATGCAGAGCGAACATTGGGAAATCATTCCGGCATCGTGTGCATAACCAATGGAAGGAATGATATTGCGAGTATCGTTCAGACCGCAAAAAGTACGCGTGATGTCCGTACCTTGCGCTTTCTTCACCTTATAGAACAGCTTGCGTACATCGGCGGGCACGGGACTCATGCGGAGGCCATTCAAGGCACGATCCAACATGTGAGTCTGGATACCGGCTTCGTGGAACGGCTTCGTCCATTCGCGCACGGCTTTATTCGGATTCTCCCCAAACAGCAGATTTACTTGTTCAAAACCTCCGCCATTGGTTTCTACGCGCGCAAAACAACCCATCTCAATGATAGCGGGAGCTACTTTCACCAGCTGGTCAACACGGGTACATATTTTCCGGCACTCTGCCACATGTCCCTGAATACCAAGCTGAACTTAATTTCCTTTTTTCATACTAAATTATTCGGTGTGTTTTTATATAAGATTATTATTTCAGATTTTTTCTACCTTAGCAACTTTACCCCTTACCTTGTGTCACTACTGTTACGGCTGCACTGATAGCTGCCAGAATATTACCGGGGACAGGTGCAGGACCATTTGCTGCAGCTTTGGCCGGTACCACTTCTTCGGGTGCATATTTGTTCACAAGTGCAATGAGACATTTTCCTAAGTAGATAACAATCAGCAGGATAGCAAAGACTGTTGCCATACCTACCACCATTAGCAGAAGTGCTATGTTCAAGTTTTCCATATTATAAATTATTAGTTATTCCGTAGGATTTTAAAAAAATCGTTCGAAATTAGCGATTATCCGTTAAGAAAGGTGGTAAAAAATAATAAAAGATGCTAAAACGTCACTTCCCGCACTACCGGAGAGGTGGTACGGGAAGTGTATAATGCCCCATTTATGTCAAGAAAAGAGGCAATTGGCGGGATGGGAAGAATCAGCCCAGCGGGTTCTCTCCCTGGTCGCCGTCGTTGCCGCCCTGGTTGCTGCCACCTTGATTGCCACTGTCAGAAGAAGGAAGCTTGCCCCACTCTTCCCAAACAATCTTCGTATTCACCATGCTGCGGGTAATCACCTGACGGCCACTATTACGCTCCACTTCGGGCAAAAAACGGACACGTACTCCGTTAATCAGCGAAGCGCTTACCTCCGCAGCCGTCGACACTCCTCTTTTAGTAGAGGTGGCAGTATAGTAGAAGGTGCCTACACCGTTTATCTTCACAGTACGTCCCTGCCCCATGAAATTGCTCAATACACGCCCCAAGTTCTCCATCACCGCATACGTGTCACCACGGGTCACGGTAGAAAGAACAGACAGCTCGTCTGCCACTTCACGGGTAGTAACCGCCTTGCCCCAGGTTACTGATTGAGGATACCACAAATCGTTTACTTTTTTCTGAACTCTTTTAAAAAATGCCATAATCGTAATGTTTTAAATGATTAATTAATAATGTATATCCGGTTTCTCTTGTCTCACCCGAGAAGCAGAAGTTTTCATCGTGAGGCCTCAACGATTCAGCCGTCTGCTTTTCTCAAATTCGATGTTGCAAAGTTAGGGTGGGAAACAAGGGAAAACAAGAAAATGGCATCTACAGCCAATTTCCATAAATCACTAAAATACAAACAATTACAAAAACAACATCTCTACAAGAAGAAGGGAGAAATAAAGCTGAAATAAGAAGAATAAGGTGATAATCTCTACAAGCTATACACGCAAACTTCTGATAATGAAGGCACCTATATCTTCCGGTCTCTACAAGATAGTTACTATAAGCTATTCTTTGCAATATGACATCATTTAGAGTTTATGCCAGTGAACAGAAAGAATGCACACATAGAGAGAATGTGCCTCTCTACGTGTTTGGCTGATTTTACTTTGTTACTGCATTATACAAATCCTGGTAGGTTTTCACCACACTATACGCCACATCGCCAGTGCTGATAGCTGCAAAGTGGCGACGGGCGCACTCTATCTTGGCATCCTCGGCACGGCGAAGTTGTGATACTTCGATGTCGTTGCCTTTGGTTTCTGCCACGAAATAGACGTGCTTCACGGAATCTTCTCGAAAAGCTACAGCCCAGTCGGGATTATATTTGCCCATCGGAGTGTTGATGTAGAATCCACCGGGCAGTTTGCTATATACCACCACATCATCCTCAGCTTCCAGCGACTCGGCAAAACTCTTTTCGATACCTTCACTATCTACCACTACAAGATCGTAAAGCGACTTGGTACTTTCGATAGCATTCTTGCCAAGTGTACCACGCAGCGTAGCTTCCTCAAAGATGCCAGTACCAAAAGTTCCAGCACATTTCTCATACTGGATGTGTTGGATGAGCGAGATAGCCTTACAATCGTTGATGATGCGACCGGCTTTGATGATGAACTCTTCTGGATTCAACTTGAACTGATGGAAAGTCGCATGATTAACGCCTTTCAGCATTTCTACAATGGTGCGGCGAGTTAGACCGGTGGATTGTACGAGTTCACCTACCAAGTCGTAAGTTACTTCTGCTCCAATAACTTCCGTTACCCGAATGGTTTTCACTGTAGCAGCACTCATGGCTGCTCCGGCTTCCAATTCTTCGCGGTCACGGATGCTTTCCATGCCGCCACTCTCCACTACAATACGGATTTCTGTCACATTCAGGTGCTTGTCGAGTGCATCAATGGCACTCTTGATGAGTTTTGACGTTTCAAAACTCACGTTATAGTAGGTACGTGTATTGATGCGCCGCCACAACTCTTGCCACTCTTTTTTGTTGAAGTTGTCTTTCACTAAGTGAGCCTCCGTTTTATTACGTCCATTGGCTGGTTTGAAGGCATCGGGATTGAACACTTTATCCAACTGTTTGATGATAAACGAATGTAGATTTTCCACCTCACCAAACTGGAGCGAATCGGCTTTCTTTTCGTCAAAGTACTTTTGCGTGAGCTTGCCCTTCTTGATGTAACCTTGGACTATCAGTTCTTCGTGGATTTCCACGGCCTGTTCGGTCGTAATCTTTATGCTGTGTCCATCTTGTGTCTGTGCCAGTTGGTCGGCAAACAGTGTGGCTGTCACCACTACCGGACGGCTGGCACAGGCTTCTGCCATATCGGTTTGCAGCTTCTTGGCAAAGTCGTCATAGCTCTCGCTGGCAATAACGGTCAGGATATTGGTGTCGAACACATGGTCACCCAATACGTCGGCATCTTGACGTTCGCCCTTATCGTTGACGCATAGGCGCATACCACGACCCACCTCCTGACGTTTCTTGATTTCGTTGGAGGTATCTTTCAACGTACAAATCTGGAACACATTAGGATTGTCCCAACCTTCCTTCAAGGCCGAGTGAGAGAAGATGAAGCGAATGGGGCAACTTTGGCTAAGTAAGCGTTCCTTATCCTTCATGATAAGGTCGAAACCACGTTCTTCGTTTTCGCCTTCCTTATTCTTCGATTCCACGTTCTTCCCTTTTTTATCAATAGAAAAGTAACCATCGTGAATGTTTTCGGGCGCATTCTTCGGATTGGAAAGGAAGCGAGTGTAGGCGGTATCCTTAAAGGTAGACATAAGCTCTTGCAAGGCACGTTGGTATTCCTCTTCAAACATCCGCGCAAATTTCCCCTTCTCTGCCGTGTCCTTACCGTAGATGCGGTAACTATCCACATGATCGATAAAGAAGAGCGAAAGCACCTTGATGCCGCGAGCAAAAAGTTGGCGTTCACGTTCCAAATGAGTCTTGATGGTTTCACGTATCTGGTGGCGACGGAGAATATCCTCATTCACGCTGCCCACCACCTCACCGGGATGAAGCGTCAGTCCGTTGAGGAAATGCACGGTATTGGTCAATCCGTCTATACATTCCACTTTAAAGTTATTGGCATACTCCTGCAAACCACCGCTTTGCTCTTTAAGATCGAACCCTTCGCCGACCAAGCGAATGGTCTGGCGTGTGCCATTGGCAGTCTTGACATCGAAGCCCAATCGAGCTTGTGGATTGCCTTTGCTAATGACGATTTCATCCAGATAGACATAGCTATTGGTAGCTGTAGAACCCACTTGATGCACACTGCGTACCTCTATTTTTTTCACCAGCTTCTTGTTGTAAGCGTCGATGGCATCGAGGCGATATACTTGGTTGAATATTTCACGGTGCGTGGCACTATAAAGTAAGGTAAAGAGCGGGTTAAACAGTTTGATACCTTTTCGTGTGGCATTACTTTTATCCGTTCCCAACACGCTTTGCGGCTCGTCAATAATTAGGATGGGATTCGTTTTTGCCAAGATGTCAATAGGCTTTCGCGAACCGAACTCATCACGACGTGAGAAGATGATACGGGCTGCGGAATCACCTGCGCGACCTTCCTTGTTTTTATCCTCGTTAAGCGAAGCATTGAAAGCCTGCGTATTGATAATCATTGCATGAATGCCGTTATCCGAAGCAAAGGCATCAATCTTAGCGAGCTGCTTCGAGTTGTAGATGAAGTATTGCATGCGCTTACCATATTCTCCAGCAAAGTGCTCTGCCATACTCTCAAAACTCTTGAACACGCCTTCGCGGATGGCAATACTGGGCACTACAATCACAAATTTCGACCAGCCATAGCGGGCGTTCAGCTCATACATGGTCTTGATGTAGGTATAGGTCTTACCCGTACCTGTTTCCATCTCGATGGTAAAGGTACGTCCGTCTCCCTCCAGATGCTCCACGGGATTCAATCCTTCTGCCATCTGTATGCCACGCACATTCTCGCAAATGCTTTCATTGTCAAGTACAAGGGGAAAATTGCCGAAACCGTCGAAGTTGAGCGCACCAAACTTGTTCAAGAAGGTGCGGCTGCCATCGTGTTTGGGTTGCCCCTGAAACACATCGCTCACGCATTTGGCGGCTTCCGCTTGAAAGCGTTGATGTTTATATCTTATTTTCACTTTTTGCCTCCTTTCTTACTTTTGTCACTAATCGCCTTGATAGCGTTCAAATAATCTTGCTCCACATCGCTGAGTGTGCGCTGTTTATATTTACGATACTCAGTAGCGGCATGATCCATCGCTTCTTGATGGGATACTAGGCCTCCATCCAGTAGGAGTTGTTCTCCAGTTGAGGTGAGTATGCGATCCAGATAGTTTGCCCAATCGTTCATGGTCATGGGTTGCTCTTTCTCGGCTTGGCTTTCTGCGAAATCAAGTAAAGCGATAATCATATCAAGATTATAGAAGGTTGTCATGTATGACTTACCATCTGTGGCAGTTGTTCGGCATTTCCGAACAACTGAGTCCTCTTGTAGTTCGCCTTCTTCGAAAATGTGCTTAATATGCTCACTTACATTTGATTTACTCGTATGATACAGCTCGCACATCTGCGTTTGAGTAAGCCATAAAGGATCTTCCTCAAGTTTCACATCTATCTTTGTCAGACCGCCATTGTCTGTATAGATTAGTATTTTGTTGTTCTCTTCCATGGACACGTCAAATTACTCTGATATTATTAAACGCATCATTATCCGACCAATCCAAGGATTGCTTGAACTGCTCATAAATATTGATTTTCTGAGCATCTTCCTTGAAGCAGGCATCACGGAAAAGTACACGCAAGGGACTCTTGTCGGCCATCGCAGTTACTACCTTATCGGTAATGCCCTCGGAAAAGCAAGCCACAAGTTCACCTTCGTTGACAGTGTAGATGGTACAACCGTCCATGGTTTCTGTCTGCAAGGGCAAATCCAAGCGAACACCCCATGCCAACATCGAACCATAGAGTAGGTCAAGGTCAGTACGATCGCGCTTGATATTATAGGCAAAGAGGTCAAGCTGGTCTTGCTTGTATTCCTTGGGTGAAAGTGATACTTTCTCGTAGTTGCTTTCGTCAAGGCGGTAGACACGGAAACCAGTGTCGAGGTTTTGGGTAGTAAGCGAGGAATCTGCTTTTATTTTTGCACCGGAACGACGGATGCGTTCTTTGGCTATCTCAGGGATAGTGGCGTAGCCTGCCTTACGTGCTTCGCTATCTTCTGGTGTTTTTTCGGGAAGCTGAACGCAGATATATTTTCTGTTACCTCCGTCTTCGGCGTTGAGTTGCATTACAGCATGGGCAGTGGTGGCAGAGCCTGAGAAGAAATCGAGAATAAGTGCATCTTTATCAAAATGAGTCATCATCTTGCGCATCCTTATCAAGAGATTTATACTTTTGGGATTGTCGAATGCTTTGCAGCCCATTAATTTCTGAAGATATGAAGTTGCGGAAGAAGTTAAGAAATCTGTATCCCACCAAGTCGTAACTTTTTTTCTTGATTGTCGAGCCTGTTCTTCGTAATACTTCTTCTGGAGATTGTTCTCTGTGACAATAAGCAGTCCATTATCATACAGTTTCTGCATGGTCTCTTTTGAATATCTCCAATATCCTTCAACACCCATAAATTCGTAAAAAGGATTACCTTTCTTTGCTCCACCAGGACCATCTACAGGTGCCAATTTATATTTTCCCTTATCGTCTTCTCGATCAAATCCGTCTAATACAGGGTCTTCTCCTATATTCTTTTGTTGAGCAAACACCTCATTTATTTCTTTGGCATAAAACGCAATGTGATTGTGATTCTCAGATATTATTCTATCATTAGAAACAGAGGCTCTATGCTTATGGCAAATATCAGCAATGAAATTATGCTCGCCAAAGACTTCATCACATATTTTGATGAGATTTGCATTCTCATCATCACCTATCGAAATAAAGATAACTCCATCCTCCGTGAGCAGAGAACGAGCCACCAGCAGACGACTATAAATCATACTGCACCAATCCGAATGAAACTTACCATTCGTATCGGAATTCTTCCTGAAGCGATAGCCCAACTCGTCCACATTGCCGGCTTTGAAATCCTCTTCGGCAGCAGTGAGAGCAAAGTCGTCATGATACACAAAGTCATTGCCAGTATTATAGGGTGGGTCGATATAAATCATCTTCACCTTACCCATATATGAGCGTTGCAAGAGTTTGAGCACTTCCAGGTTATCACCTTCGATATAGATATTCTTCGTATTGTCCCAATCCACGGAATCTTCCACCACCGGGCGTAATGTCTTATCGGTTGGTTTGGCAGCCTCCGCACGAGCGGCATTCTTACCTACCCATGTAAACTGATACATCTCGCCATCGCCGTCTGTGACATAGTCGCCAAGCAACCGGCGAAGCACCTCGAAGTTTACCTTTCGGGAGATTTCACCAGTCTTGTCATCACGTACTTCGGTAAATGCCGAAGGTGCTATCTGATAGAGCGCATCAAGATTGAGTTGCGTTCCGTCTGCGGAGTTCAAATCCAAATGTTTTAATATGTCAGTCATATATCTTGTTTCTTAATTGTTTTCTAATGTTTTAAGTTTCTCTTTCTTTGATTTGTCCTTGATGAAAGTAGGAGACGTGAAAATGAAACGCAATTGTTCCACTTGCTCCAATTCTTCTTTCAATGCTTCGTAGGCATAGATGGAGAATGAAGCCGCAGCAATAGACACAAAAGTACCTTTGGATAACCGTCCTTTGATGTCATCCACTACACGTTCGTTTATATTGTTTATTAATTTGGAATGTTTCATCCTCGTTCTATCAGACCTTAGTTCCGCGGCACTTTACAAAACAATTATTTAAAATACTGAGCAATAAAATATTGCCCAGTACTTTGCCATGTCAGAAGATTCACTTAAATTAGTGCTGCAAAAAAAGCACAAGAAATCCTCAACAAGCATGACAAAAATAAGCATAAAATCCGGTAAACTCACTTCTTTTGGAGGGATATTTTTAATTATGGAGCAATTTGATTCTATGCTCTCATCCGTAATCAATTCAACACTTTAGCAGTCCAATAGAAAGCGAACTATTGAAATAACAAGGAATAACAATATTTTTTAAGTCACCAATCAGTTTCTTATTTCATTTTGTAACAACATTTCAAATCCCAAAAGCATCCGTTTCAAGCCATCAAACCGTCACAGTCCATCCCCTCCCAGAACACCTTCTGAAGTGGGGGTAATTCAGTATACGATTAAATAGGATTCAATATAAGACTGAATGGCATTCAGTATACGACTGAATAGGGTTCAGTATAAGACCGAGGTTATATTAGTAGCAAAACAGATTGAGAACAAGGGAAATCACCGACTTTTTGTCCTAATAAATCAACACAAATTGGCTATATCCCTAAAATAATCATATAAAAATATCGGAATCAAGCAGTGTTCTTTGCCCAACGGGTAGGAAGTCTATAAGAAATTGACTATCGACCCGTTATTTGCATTACTTCCGAGGTTATTCTCTATGGTTTCTTCCATAGGAAACTGTTGCTTGTTTATGCAAAAAGAACCATTCTTCCGTTCAAAAACCAAATTATCGTCCACCCGAAGCGATTCGGACACTAATATACCACCGGCATTTTTAGAATAGGCATAGACAACTGTCCCGTTCTCAAACCTAAATGTATATTCGAACCCGACTACTCCCTCTTTCTTTCCAGCATAAATAAAATTCACATAATAATCTATCTTCTTCCATTTGGGCGACAAATGGTTCTCAATATCGAATAAGGCCAAACTGAAGTTTGTTTTACCCGATCCGTTCGGTCCATATACAATACCATTTTTTATGATACCGTCTTTGATAGCGTTTTTATGAACTCATAATTAGCCGGACTTGACAAATTCCACTTGAAGATACGGAAAAGGATTTCCGTAAAGAAATTACGGGCCTAATTTATCTTAATGCCACCTAATAGTTTCATACCCTTGTCACTGTTGTCTTGCAATCCGAAATTTCAGACATGGCACACTACTGTATCCAGCGTCTCTCCATCAGCAAACAGTCCACCATCTGCCTGCATCATCCGCTTCTTCAGGCGGAATTTCTGCTGGGACACGGAAGCGGGAGACACGGCAATGAGCGTGGCAATCTGTGCATTGCTGAAATGCAAGCGGATAAGCATGCAAAGCTGGCTGTCGGCAGGCGTAAGCTGGGGAAAGCGCATGACAAGGCGTTTGGAAGCGCCCTTATATACTCTGTCAGTAAGTTTCTGTAAGTAGTCCCACTGGCTGTCCGCAAGGAATTTGGGCTGGATGCGCAACTGCTTCACCACTTCGTCTGCGTCTATCATGACGGAAGCAAGCGCCTGCACCTGCCCGTCGAGCATCCGGACACGCTCGCCCTCTTTCCTCAACAGTTCCAGTTCGCGGGGCACGGGGTTGTCTTCATACTCCTTGAGACGGGCGCGGAGTGACTCGTTTTCCTTATCCAGACGGCTACCATGTTCCATGAGGTTCGTCAGCGAGCTATGCACTTCTTCGCGCTCTTCGTCGGTCAGCGACATCTCCTTCAGGCATTCTTCCAGTTCCTCGCGCTCGCGTTCATTGTTGCGCAAGCGCTGTTCGTTTTCGCTCAAGGTGATAAGGTAGTTGCGGTTGGTGGCGCTCTTTCTTGAACCGGACAAGGCTGAACAGCATAGCACCGGAAATGCTGAACATAATCACAGAAAACACTCCCCAGAAAAAACGTTCGTAACCACTGACCGGCTTCAGCCGCACATGCCTGCCATCGGAAAGCTCCTTTATCTGACTGTATTCACGGTGCAAACCGGAAATCAGGCGGACGGCCCGGGCACTGTCGACAGCACCGCATTGCACCAACGAGTCAGCATGAGAAAGGGCCTGTTCGTAGTTCATCAAAGTTCTACCGGCAGGTTTCGAGCAGGCTGTCAGCCCTAAAAGGAAGGTCAGCAGGAGAAAAAGGAAGGTATGTTTCATCTTGAAAATTTTGTGTTTATAATAAGTAAGGTGTAAAGTCGGTAAGGAACGAGCTTACTTCAAGTGTCTTCATAATCAATGCATATTAATAGAAACAAAGGTAACACTTTCTTCCCACAATAAATAAAGAGGTACAAAGTTTTTTATTACTTTGTACCTCCTCTTTTTCTTCAACCTGCATCATTTACAGCCGTGAGTCAGCAAAATCATATAGCTTAGAACTCACTCGTAAAGTGGAACTTGATATGCTTGAAGTCCATCTGCGCCATCTGCAACACATATCCGCTGTCGGCCAGGAACACATCCCTACCCTCGCGGTCTTTGGCCATGTACTGGTATTTGCGCTTCTTGAAGGCTTCCAGCTCCGCCGCATCATCGCTCTCAATCCAGCAGGCCTTATACAGACTGAGCGGCTCCCAACGGCACTTCGCACTGTATTCGTTCTCCAGACGATACTGGATGACCTCGAACTGCAACTGCCCCACCGTACCGATAATCTTACGCCCGTTAAACTGGTTGACGAACAACTGAGCCACACCTTCGTCCATCAACTGGTCGATACCCTTGGCAAGCTGTTTCTGCTTCATCGGGTCGGCATTCTCAATGTACTTGAACATCTCCGGCGAGAAACTTGGAAGTCCCTTGAAGTGGAGCACCTCGCCTTCGGTCAGCGTATCGCCAATCTTGAACGTACCATTATCCGGCAGACCGATAATATCTCCCGCCCAAGCCTCATCGACAGTCGTCTTGCGCTGCGCCATGAACTGCGTAGGTGACGAGAAACGCATCATCTTGCCATGACGTACGTGCAAGTACGGGGCATTGCGTACAAACTTCCCGGAGCAGATTTTGCAGAAAGCGATACATGAACGGTGATTCGGGTCGATGTTGGCGGTTATCTTGAAGATGAATCCGGTAAATTTAGGCTCTTCCGGCTCCACCTCACGTTCTTCCGCCTTCACGGGACGGGGACTGGGAGCAATCTCCACAAAGCAATCCAGCAGTTCCTGCACACCGAAATTATTCAGTGCCGAACCGAAGAATACGGGAGCAAGCTCCCCTTTCAAATATTCCTCCTTATCAAATTCGGGGTAAACACCGTCTATCAGTTCCAATTCTCCGCGCAGCTTGTCGGCCAGCTGGGCACCAATCCGGTTGTCCAGCTCCTCGGTATGGATATCCACTTCCACCTTCTCTGTCACCACCTGCTTGCTGGGCTGGTAGAGGTTAAGATTATGCTCGTAGATGTTGTAGACACCCTTGAAACGGACACCGCTCTCGATAGGCCACGTCAAAGGGCGCACGTGGATGTGCAGTTCCTCCTCCAGCTCGTCCAGCAGGTCGAACGGGTCTTTGGCTTCACGGTCCATCTTGTTGATGAAGATAATCACCGGCGTATTACGCATACGGCAGACCTCCATCAGCTTGCGTGTCTGCGTTTCCACACCTTTCGCACCGTCCACCACGATAATAACGCTGTCCACAGCCGTCAGCGTGCGGTAGGTATCTTCGGCAAAATCCTGGTGACCCGGAGTATCGAGGATGTTGACCTTGTAGTCATGGTAGTCAAACTCCATTACAGAAGTGGTGACGGAAATACCACGCTGTTTTTCAATATCCATCCAGTCCGACGTTGCTGTCTTCTTTATCTTATTGCTCTTTACGGCACCCGCCACCTGGATTTGTCCACCAAAAAGCAACAGCTTCTCGGTCAATGACGTCTTACCGGCATCCGGATGCGCGATAATCGCAAACGTTCTCCGTCTTTCTATTTCGTTGTTATTGGCCATATATCAATTAGTCAGTAATAATCACTCTTCCAAATTCTTCATGCAAACGGCAAGGCTCTCCTCCCAATGGGGTATATCGATGCCGAATGTCTTCTTTATCTTTGTCTTGTCCAGTACGGAATAATGCGGACGCGGCGCCTTGGCAGGGAATTCGTCCGTATGTAGTGGATTTACTTTGCAGGTCTTTATGCCGGCCAGGCGATGGATAGCCAAAGTGAAATCATACCACGAGCACACACCCTCGTTGCTGAAATGATAGATACCGGGAACAATCCCCCGGTTGACAGCCGCAAAAATGACACGTGCCAAATCATTGGCATATGTCGGCGTACCTATCTGGTCGAAGACAACCCCCAGCGTCTCTCGCTCACGCCCCAGACGAAGCATCGTCTTCACAAAATTATTCCCGTAAATGGAATAGAGCCATGCTGTACGGATAATCATGGCACGGCTGCAATGCTTCATCACCGCCTGCTCACCTGCCAGTTTAGTAGAGCCATATACCGAATTGGGGCAAGTGGCCGCCTCTTCCGTATAAGGAGTGTGTCCGGTTCCGTCGAAAACATAATCGGTGGACACTTGTATCAAGGCAGCACCGCAAGCTTCGGCAGCGGCAGCCAGATAGCCAGGAGCGACATGGTTCAGCTTGTCGCAAAGTTCCTGATTGTCCTCCGCCTTGTCCACCGCCGTATAAGCAGCGCAATTCACAATCACATCTATCCGGTTACCCTTCACAAACCTGTGCACAGCTTGTTCGTCGCAAATGTCCAATTCCTGCACATCAGTGAAAAAATAAGCATGTTGTCCGTTTTCTTTCGACAACACTCGCATTTCATTGCCAAGTTGACCGTTGGCACCGGTTATCAGAATATTCATTTAATAAAGTTACACTTATATATAGAATGTTACGATGAACAATATTTTCCTTCATAATTATCAATCATCCACTATCAATTATCCATCAACTCCAGTTCTCCCCGCTTCTCCTTGTCATAATAGTTGGCAAGCAACGAGATGAAACCACTGATGGCCTCCATAGCCTTTGCCGTGCCCTGACTGATTTCCTTCTTCTGCAAGCGTAACAGCAACACTCCATAAAGCGCCTCGAAACAAGTGTCTACCTCAGACTCCTCTTTCCGGCCGTTCTTCTGACGCAGTTCCACGATAAAAGGCAGTGCCTTGAAATAAGCCGCATTATAGAACGGATATTTCGTAGAAGCCAGCAATTCGCCATGCAGTTCCGTCAGATTCAGAATGACATTACGGTTGATTTGCAGATGCCCTTTTTCCGTTACGCCTTCCGCACGCATCATATCTGCCAGGTTTCCATACCATTCTTCCAGCGCAGGCCGTTCCTCCTCCGGATAGCGCAAGATGATGTTCTGGCGTATCCGGTCTATGTCACAGCCGTTGGCACGGAGCAAGTCCTCCACCTGCCACATATATATAAGGTATTCGGCTATATTCTTCTCTTTCAGTTGTTGCGCAATCTTCACGATAAAATGTATGATTTATAACCTTAGATTTATGACTTCATTATCAATTTATCCACTATCGATTATCCATTAATACAGCGATTCACCCATCAGCGTAAACACCAGTCCCATCACAGACACCACAATGACAATGCTCCCGATAATACGGTTCAGTATCCAGATACCTCGCAGGTTGAATTGTGTACGGACCTTATTGACAAAAAAGGTTATGCCAAACCACCAAGCCAAAGCACCCAATGCGATGGCCAGGTATCCGGTGACAGCCTCAAACACCAGCACGCCCTCACTTACAAAAGCGAAGCGGGCGAAAAGGCCTACAAAAAGGAAAATAATCAGTGGATTGGAAAGTGTGACGGCAAACGCCGTTATGAAGTTATGGAAATAGGAACCCTTATTGGTGGATACCGGCCGGATGGACTGTACCGGATTGCTGCGGAACGTATAAATGCCAAATGCCAACAGAAGAATGCTTCCGAAAAGCTGCAGGTAAAAGATGTTCTTGTTGACATAATCAAAAACGAAACTCATCCCGTAGCCCGTCAGCAAGGCATATGCAATATCGCTCAGCGAAGCTCCTATCCCCGTTACGAAACCATACCACCGTCCTTTATTCAAAGTACGCTGAATACACAATACTCCTACAGGACCCAATGGCGCGGACACAATGACGCCGATAATGAACCCCTTCCACAATATGTCAAATATGGTCTCTATCTGAATCATGGCTGCAAATATCGGACTTTTTTTATGAGACGAACGAATAGTGTTAACGTTTTTTTCGACGGAAAAGGATTTTAAGAAGTAAAGATTATCCATTTTACATATTATTCCGTATATTTACCTCCGAACTTAACAATACCCCCTAATGAAACGAATAAAAAAAACTCTAGCACTCGTTTCCATGACCGTCTTACTACTGACGGCATGCGAAGCTCCCAAGGAACTCGGTGTGATTCCATATCCGCAGTATGCCCAAACTACGTCAAAAACAGTCGAACTGCCATCTACGGTAACCTTCTCGACCAATCTGGCGAAATCCGACATGAATGACCTGCTGGCCTATCTGCCGGACTTTGCCATCCCCATGAAGCTTGTCGACAAGAATCCTTTTGTAACGATAGAAATAACGGACGAGACGGACAATCCAATCGCCGCCGAAGGCTACAACCTGACAGTCAGCAAACAAGGTGTAAATATTCAGGCCTCCTCCGCAGCAGGTGCCTTCTATGGACTGCAAACCTTGGCACAACTTGCCCGTAACGGGAAGGAACTGCCAGTCACGACCATCAAGGACGAACCCAGATTCCCCTACCGTGGGCTGCACCTGGATGTTTCAAGGCACTTCTTTAACACGGACTATGTCAAGAAACAAATAGACCTGGTAGCCACCTACAAAATCAACCGCCTGCATTGGCATCTGACCGACGGTGCCGGATGGCGGCTGGAGATTCCGGGCTATCCCCGCCTGACAGAATTCGCAGCCTGGAGAAAAGCCGCCAATCTGCAGGATTGGGGGAAATATAACCACCGCTTCTGCGAAAAGGATGAAGAAGGAGCCTATGGAGGCTACTATACAGAAGCAGATGTACGCGAAGTTTTAGAATACGCCCGCTTGAGGCATGTTACCGTCATCCCCGAAATAGAAATGCCGGGACACTCAGGAGAAGTACTGGCAGCCTATCCACAGCTGTCCTGTACCGGCGAGCCTTATACATCCGGTGAAGTCTGTATCGGCAACGAAGAGACCTTCAAGTTCTTCGAAGATGTGCTGGATGAAGTGATACGGCTGTTCCCTTCCCGTTATATCCATATTGGAGGCGATGAAGCCAGCAGACGCCACTGGAAAGCATGTCCCAAATGCCAGAAGCGCATGAAGGAAGAAGGGCTCAAAGATGAAAGTGAGTTGCAAAGCTATATGATAGCCCGCATAGAGAAGTACCTCAACGACAAAGGGCGTGAAATCATCGGCTGGGATGAGATACTGGACGGAGGCCTGGCCCCCAACGCAACCGTCATGTCGTGGCGGGGTACGGAAGGTGGCATTGCCGCCGCCCGCATGGGGCATTACGCTATCATGACACCGGAGAGCCACTGTTATCTGGACCACTACCAGGATGACCCCGAGACACAGCCGCTGGCGTTCGGCGCCTGCGTCCCCATCGGACAGACCTACTCCTACGACCCGGCTCCCGACTCATTGGAAAGTGATATCTGCAAATACATATTAGGCGTGCAAGGCAATGTATGGGCCGAATATCTGCCCACTTACGAACATGCCGAATATATGATATACCCGCGCATCATCGCTCTGGCAGAAGTAGGATGGACTCCCATGAAGAACAAGCATTCAGAAAGTTTCAAGAGACGTATCAACAACGAAATACGCCATATCAAAGCAATAGGCTACAACCCGTTCACCTTGTCGGAACTAGTGCAGACCAGCCAGACCGTTGACTATGCCAAGAAAAGAATCATGCTGTCCCTCACCTCCGAAAAACATCCGATTGACATCCGCTACACAACGGACGGTTCCGAACCGACTGCGTCTTCCAAGTTATACAAGAAACCGTTTGCCGTAAAAGACTCCATATTGCTGACCGCACGTCTTTTCGATGGAGAAAAGCCTATCGGAAAAAGCCTTCACCTGCGCACCGACTATCACAAAGGCATAGGCAAAAAGATAACCTATGCACCGGGCGGCGGATACTATCAGCATAAAGAAGTATACAAAGGCGGCGGTGACACCGGTCTCCTCGACGGACTTCGCGGCGGTAAAAGCTACATGGACGGGCGTTGGCAGGGATTCTGCCCCAATGATTTGGATGCCACCATCGACTTGGGCGAAGTGACCGCTATACACCGGGTCATGGCCAACTTCATGCAAATCCGTACCCCGCAGGTTTTTCTTCCAGCCAAAGTAGAAGTGTGGGCATCAGTGGACGGCAAAGAATTCTCCCTGCTGGGCAGTGATACTTGCAGCGAGGAGGATGCCGGAAAAGACGTGATTTTCAGAGATTTCGGATGGACCGGCACCCCTACTGAAGCACGGTATGTACGCTTCCACGCCATACAAGGGAAGAAACAATTCTTATTTACGGATGAAATCGTCATACAATAATATACATCCGGCTTTATAAAACAGAATAAAAAACGCATACAAGTAAAATTGCATGCGTTTTTTGTTTTCCTTTTTTTCTCCTCCCCACCGATTTTGCGTATCTTTGTCCCCAAGAAGAAAAGATGAAGATATTCAAAGAAGTAACTTCAATCGTAAAATCGTAAATCGTAAAATCGTAAATATAACTATGATTCTTTTTTTCAGAACACCATCCAAGAGTGTGATTGCCGTAGAATGTAATCATGAACTCCCCCAGGCAGACAGCGACAAACTCTGCTGGCTTTTTGGAGAAGCCACCCCCGAAAGTGAAGACAACCTGAAAGGACATTTCGTCGGCCCGCGCCGCGAGATGATTACTCCGTGGAGTACAAACGCCGTAGAAATCACCCAGAACATGGGACTGGACGGCATTATCCGCATCGAGGAGTATTTCCCCGTAAAAGATGAGAATGCAGACCATGACCCGATGCTGCAACGTATGTACAAGGGGCTGGACCAGAATGTATTTACAACCAACCGGCAACCGGAACCGATTGTACACATCGAAGACCTGGAGGAATACAATGAGAAGGAAGGGCTGGCACTTTCCAAAGAGGAAATGGACTACCTCAAGAAGGTAGAAAAAGATCTTGGGCGCCCTCTGACGGACTCCGAAGTATTCGGTTTTGCGCAAATCAACTCCGAGCACTGCCGTCACAAAATCTTCGGCGGGACATTCATCATCGATGGAGTAGAACAGGAATCTTCACTCTTCCAAATGATAAAGAAGACCACACAAGAGAATCCCAATAAGATTATCTCTGCCTACAAAGACAATGTGGCCTTTGCCGAAGGTCCGGTTATCGAACAGTTTGCTCCGGCAGACCACTCCAAGCCCGACTATTTCCAAGTAAAAGACATCAAGAGTGTCATCTCCCTGAAAGCGGAAACACATAACTTTCCCACTACCGTAGAACCGTTCAACGGTGCATCTACCGGTACGGGCGGTGAAATCCGCGACCGTATGGGCGGCGGTAAGGGCTCTTGGCCGATTGCCGGAACAGCCGTCTATATGACCTCCTACCCCCGTACGGAAGAAGGACGTCCTTGGGAAGAGATTCTGCCGGTACGCAAATGGCTGTATCAGACTCCCGAACAAATACTGATCAAGGCCTCCAATGGTGCCAGTGATTTCGGAAACAAATTCGGTCAACCGCTAATCTGCGGTTCCGTGCTCACTTTCGAACATAAGGAAAATGATGAAGTCTATGGTTACGACAAAGTGATTATGCTTGCTGGAGGCGTAGGCTACGGTACCCAACGCGACTGTTTGAAAGGTACACCGGAAGCCGGAAACAAAGTGGTTGTTATCGGTGGAGACAATTACCGCATCGGTCTGGGCGGCGGCTCCGTATCTTCCGTAGATACCGGACGCTACAGCAGTGGCATCGAGCTGAATGCCGTGCAACGCGCCAACGCCGAAATGCAAAAACGTGCCTACAACGTGGTACGCGCACTTTGTGAGGAAGAGACCAATCCGGTTGTCTCCATCCACGACCACGGCTCTGCCGGACATGTTAACTGTCTGTCTGAATTGGTAGAGGAATGCGGCGGCCTGATTGACATGAGCAAGTTACCCATCGGTGACACCACGCTGTCTGCCAAGGAAATCATAGCCAACGAAAGCCAGGAACGCATGGGCTTGCTGATTCAGGAAGAGGCCATCGAACATGTACGCAAGGTAGCCGAACGCGAACGCGCTCCGATGTACGTAGTAGGTGAAACCACCGGTGACCATCGCTTTGCCTTCCAGCAAGCTGACGGTGTACGTCCGTTCGACCTCGCCGTAGAACAGATGTTCGGCTCTTCCCCCAAGACCTATATGGTGGACAAGACCGTGGAACGTCATTACAAAATGCCCCAATACGAACTTTCCCAACTACATGAATACCTCACCAATGTGCTCCAACTGGAAGCTGTGGCTTGTAAAGACTGGTTGACAAACAAGGTAGACCGTTCTGTAACAGGCAAGATTGCTCGCCAGCAGTGCCAGGGTGAATTGCAGTTGCCTCTGAGCGATTGTGGTGTGGTAGCTTTGGACTATCGCGGCGAAAAGGGTATCGCAACCTCTCTGGGCCATGCTCCCCAGGCGGCACTTGCCGACCCGGCAGCCGGCTCCGTTCTTTCCGTCAGCGAAGCCTTGACCAACTTGGTTTGGGCACCGCTTGCCGAAGGTCTGGACAGCGTTTCCCTTTCTGCCAACTGGATGTGGCCTTGTCGTTCGCAAGAAGGTGAAGATGCCCGTCTGTACACGGCAGTAAAGGCATTGAGCGACTTCTGCTGTTCCCTGCAAATCAATGTACCGACTGGTAAAGACTCTCTTTCCATGACACAGAAATACCCCGACGGCAGCAAAGTCATTTCTCCGGGCACGGTAATTGTTTCTGCCGGTGGAGAAGTTTCCGATGTCAAGAAGGTCGTTTCTCCAGTGCTGGTCAACAATGAAAAAACTACCATTTATCATATAGACTTCAGTTTCGACAACCTGAAACTCGGTGGTTCCGCCTTCGCCCAAACCCTGGGCAAAGTGGGTGACGAAGTTCCCAGCGTGCAGGATGCCGAATACTTCCGCGATGCTTTCCTTGCCGTGCAGGAGCTGGTCAACAAGGGACTGATTCTTGCCGGACATGATATTTCTGCCGGTGGCCTTATCACTACACTGCTTGAAATGTGCTTTGCCAATGTGGAGGGCGGTATGGAAATCAACCTGGATAAAATCAAGGAGCAAGACCTTATCAAGATTCTGTTTGCAGAGAATCCGGGTATCGTTATTCAGGTGAGTGACAAGCATAAGGAAACAGTAAAGCAAATCCTGGAAGATGCAGGCGTAGGTTATGTGAAACTCGGTAAACCGACAGACGAACGCCATATTCTTGTATCAAAAGGCGATGCTACTTATCAGTTCGGCATCGACTATATGCGTGATGTATGGTACTCCACTTCTTATCTCCTTGATCGTAAACAGTCCATGAACGGCTGTGCCAAGAAGCGTTTCGAGAACTACAAGATGCAACCGGTGGAATTCGCCTTCATGCCGGACTTCAAAGGCAAGTTCTCACAATACGGCATTACCCCGGACCGCCGCACACCTTCCGGTATACGCGCTGCAATCATCCGTGAAAAAGGGACTAACGGCGAACGCGAAATGGCCTACTCGCTCTATTTGGCAGGCTTCGATGTGAAAGATGTTACAATGACCGACCTTATCAGCGGCCGCGAGACGCTGGAAGATGTAAACATGATTGTTTACTGCGGTGGTTTCTCCAATTCCGACGTGCTTGGTTCTGCTAAGGGTTGGGCCGGTGCCTTCCTTTTCAATCCGAAAGCCAAAGAAGCGCTCGATAAGTACTATGCACGCAAGGATACGCTTTCGCTAGGCGTCTGCAACGGTTGCCAGCTTATGATGGAACTCAACCTTATCAATCCCGAGCTTGAAAAGAAAGGCAAGATGTTGCACAACGATTCCCACAAATTCGAATCCAGATACCTCGGTGTTACCGTTCCCACTAACCGCAGTGTAATGCTCGGGTCTTTGAGCGGCAGTAAACTGGGTATCTGGGTGGCCCACGGCGAAGGCAAATTCTCTTTGCCGTACGATGAGGACAAATACAACGTTGTGCTGAAATACTCATACGACGAATACCCTGCCAACCCCAACGGTTCGGATTATTCCATAGCCGGATTGGCAAGTGCCGACGGACGTCATCTGGCCATGATGCCCCACTTGGAACGTGCTATCTTCCCCTGGCAAAATGGTTGCTACCCCGCAGACCGCGTAAACAGCGACCAAATCACTCCTTGGATAGAAGCGTTTGTCAATGCACGCAAGTGGGTGGAAGCCAATAAAAAATAAACAGAACTTCCTTCTTAATAGAAATGTGACAAGCGCGGGTTGACAAATAAATCCGCGCTTGTTCATTTTTTCCATTCTTTGCCTTCCTTTTGCTTTTCTCGAACAAAAGCACTACTTTTGTGTTTATTTTCAACTCTCCCTCAGTACAACATTCAAAAACCGTTCGACAATTATGAAAAAGTACTTCTTTTTCTACATACTACTATTATTGCCAATTATAGGCATTGCGCAAACATACAAGTACATCGATGTGGAAGACGGTTTGAGCAACAGACGGGTATATGCCATTCAAAAGGGCCCCAAAGGTTACATGTGGTTTCTCACCCACGACGGCATCGACCGATATAGCGGAAAAGATTTCAAGTCTTACAAACTGATGGACGGAGATGAAGAAGTAAATTCCATGATGAATCTGAACTGGCTCTATGTGGATCCTAAAGGAACCATATGGGAAATAGGCAAAAAAGGACGTGTGTTCCGCTACGACACAAGACACGACCGTTTTGTCTTAGTATACAAGCTACCCGAAAATGAAGTAAAAGGACGTCCTACTCCCATCAGCTATGGTTTTGTGGATGCCAACAGCGTAATATGGCTTTGCAATGAAGATGCCCTATATCTGTACGACAGTAATACTCAAAAAGTGACCTTCATTCAAAATGAAATAAAAGAACGAATCACGGACATCGTACAGATTGACTCAACTCATTTCTTTATCGGAACCGACATCGGCATACATTATGCCGAATTGGAAAACAATGTACTCACCTTGAGTCCCTGCGACCAATTGGATACCTTAAAGGTACAAATCAACGAATTATACTATCACAAACCGTCCCGTAAGGTTTTTATCGGTACTTTTCAACGAGGAATATTTGTCTATGACTTGAACAAACATAAAGTCATGCATATACCGTCCGGCCTGATGGATGTCAGCATCAACTGCATCCGTGCCTACACTGACAATGAAATTCTCATTGCAACAGACGGAGCCGGCATCTACAAAATGAACGCTGCTACTTATGAGTCCGTACCATACATTGTTGCCGACTACAACCGGCACAACTCTATGAACGGGAATACCATCAACGACATCTACATTGACAGCGAACAACGCATCTGGATAGCCAATTATCCCATCGGTATCACCGTACGCGACAACCGATATGCCGATTACCAATGGATAAAACACTCTATCGGTAATAAACAGTCACTCATCAATGACCAAGTAAATGCCATCATCGAAGATCATGACGGAGATTTATGGTTTGCCACCAACAACGGCATCAGCCTTTATAATAGTAAAACAAACCAATGGCATTCTTTTCTCAGTACCTTCGATCCTGCAAGCCACAGTAAAAACCACACCTTTATCTCACTATGCGAGGTTGAGCCTGGTATCATCTGGGCCGGAGGTTACAGTTCAGGCATCTATCAGATAAACAAGAAGCAACAGTCCGTAGATTTCTTCACTCCATCCTTATTCAGCAACCTCAATATCCGGCCGGACAAGTATATCCGTTCTATCATGAAAGACTCTTCAGGAAACATCTGGTCCGGAGGGTATTATAACTTGAAGGAAATAGACTATTCCAGCAAAAGCATACGGCATTTCCCCGGTCTGAACGGCATTACCGCCATTATAGAAAAAGACTCCACACATATGTGGATAGGCACTGCAACCGGCCTATACTTATTAGAAAAAGCAACCGGCAAGTACACCTATATCCGAATGCCAGTAGAATCATACTATATCTACTCTCTATGCCAGACCTCTGACGGAATGTTGTACATCGGTACCAACAATGCCGGTTTACTGGTATATGATACGGCCAAAAATACATTCAGACACTATCATAGAGACAACTGTGCCTTGATTTCCAATAATATCTATATAACATTTTTCATTGTGTGTTTAACTTTTTAAGATTAATAATTCTCTTATTTGTTTTTATTTTATTGTTAATTAATTCATGGTATTCTCCACCGCGGAGAGAGCGGGATTCGAACCCGCGAAACCCTTTAGGGGTTTACACGCTTTCCAGGC
>ENA-OQDC01000504-OQDC01000504.1-human-gut-metagenome-genome-assembly--contig:-NODE-504-length-27265-cov-4.366681_pt1 | contig 27265 bp, 21 predicted proteins | sample MGYA00242770_ERZ504601 | MGnify/ENA primary metagenome ERZ504601 (study PRJEB26092, sample SAMD00036305) | human gut metagenome | host: Homo sapiens | study: EMG produced TPA metagenomics assembly of...
ACTGGAACGTATCCGAGGTCAGCTCCGGCTCGGGCGCATTGGCCGAGTTCGAGATGATGATGAGCAGGGTCGCGAGAATATAGTTGGCGATCAGACTGGAGCCGCCGGCCGCCATATAGGGCAGGGTCAGACCGGTCAGAGGAATCACCAGCGTGATGCCGCCGACCACGGTGAACACCTGGAAGGCCATGGTGAACACCAGTCCGGAAGCGAGCAGCTTGCCGAAGCCATCCTTGATTTTCATGGCGGTGATAAAGCCGGAGGCAATGATGAGCAGGTAGAGCATCAAAATGGCCAGGACGCCCATCAGACCGAGTTCCTCGCCCAGAGAGGCGTAGATGAAATCGGAGTTCGCAAACGTAACGAGCGAAGGATGGCCTTGGCCGAGACCGGTGCCGAGCATGCCGCCTGATGCCAGGCCGAAAATGCCGGTGACCAGCTGCCAGGAGCCGCCGGGGGTCTTGTTGTATTGCTCGTTGCTGAACGGGTGCAGCCAGGCATCGACTCGCTGACCCACGTGGCTGAACATGCCTGCGGCCAGCACGGCACCCGCGGCGAACGCGATCAGACCGATGATGATCCAGCTTTTACGGCCGGTGGCCGTGTACAGCATGGCCACGAACATGGCGAAGAACATAAGCGAGGTGCCCAGATCATGCTGCATGATGAGCACGCCCATCGAGGCGATCCACACCACGATGATCGGGCCGAGATCCTTGATACGCGGCAGCTGCAGACCGAGCATCTTCTTACCGCCCACGGCCAGCTGGTCGCGATGGTCGAACAGGTAGGCGGCGAAGAAGAACGCAAGGAACAGCTTGGCGAACTCGCCCGGCTGGAACTGGCCCAGTCCCGGAATCCTGATCCAAATGCGCGCGCCGTTCACTTCCTGACCGACAAACGGCAGCATCGGGGCGAGCAGCAGCACCAAGCCCACCACCATCGACACGTAGGAGAAGCGCCGCAGCACGCGGTAGTCCTTCAGGAAGATGATGAGCAGCGCGGAAAGCACGATGGCGATGCACAGCCAGATCAGCTGACGTTGGGCAACCGCCCAACCTTCGCTCTGGTCGATGCGGGCGATCATGGTCACGCCAGTGGCGGTCAGCAGTAGCACGCAAGGCAGAATCGACTGGCTGGCGTACGGCTGGAAGCGCACAATCAGCCCCCACAGCACCAGAAACAGCACTACGACCAATGCCAGCATGCCGGCGTATTGCATAGGGAATTCGCCGGCGGTGCGCTGGAACATCTGGATGAACGCCAACGCACTGATTGCCATGGCAATCAGCAACAAAGAAATCTGACGTAGACGGGTAGCGATCATTGAGAATCTCCCGTGGCCGCGTTGTCGGCCGCTCCGATACCGGATTTATCCGAGGAATCGGATGAGCTTGACGAACCGGACTTGTCTGACGAGGAGCCGGACTGGCTGGACGAATCCTTGGTGCCGTCCTTGGAATCGCTCTGGGAACTGTCTTTGGAACTGTCCGGGGAATTGGACGCCTCGGCCTTCTTGGCGGCGTCGGCTTCCTGCTGCTTGGCCAGTTTGCGCATTTCGGTGCGGATAATACCCACATGCGACTGCGCTTCGTCCAACGAACCGACTGTGATGCCTTGGCTCAGCTGGTCACGCCATGTCTGAGGCAGGTCCGCGGTGGCGATATTGGTGGTCTGCACTTCGTGCGAAAGCTCAAGTCCAAAGAGATTGGTCGGCACGCCACGATAAATGGCTACGGTGCCGTTGCTATCTCCCACGTAGTAGTGCGTCTGGCTCCACGTGTACGCGCCCCAGCCGGCGCCGGCCAATGCCAGCACGGCAAGAATGCAGGTAATAATCACCGCAAGCTTATTGCGGCGCTTCTTGGTGCGCGTGGCCTTCTTCTGCTCGACCTGCTCATCGCGGATGGCTTTGGCCACATCCGGGTCGTTGGGGTCGGCGGACAGGCGCCCATCCGGCTTTTGCACCACCGGAATCTCACCGGTATCGGGATTGGCTCGTTCACCGGTCTCCTCGCGGACGGTGGACGGCTGCACCACGCGTGTGGACGACGGTTTGGCCGTGGTTTGCGTGGTCTCCGCCTCGTGCGCGCTGGCGGGCTGAATCAATGCTGCGGCGCGCTGGGCGGGGGAATCATCCTCACGCAGTGCGGGCGCGGTAGCCACCGGCTCGTTGACGATGTCGGCAATCGGCTCAAGATTACGGCTGGCGGCACCGCCGACCAACGGCGTTTGGTGCGGCAGGTCGAACGCATCGGCATCCAACGCCAACGTGGCATCCGCAATAACGGCCGTGACATTATCGGTGCTGCCCGCCCGCAGTGCCATCTGCACCAGACGCTGCGCGCATTCGCCCTGATCGGACAGCGTGGTCATCGTCTCTTCGATGGTGGAATCTTCCAGCACACCGCACAGGCCGTCCGAGCACAGTAGCCAACGGTCGGCGGGGTGGGCTCGGCGAACCGAAATATCCGGGCGCGGGTCAATGTCAAAGTCGCCAAGCACGCGCATCACGACGTTGCGCTGCGGGTGGTTCTTGGCTTCGGACGGGGTGATACGACCGGTGTTGATGAGGTGCTGCACGTAGCTGTGGTCGCACGTGATGCGGCTCAGGCGTCCGTCGCGCAGCAGGTAGGCGCGCGAATCGCCGATATGGGCGATGACCCAGTAGCCGGCCACCAATGCCACTGCGGTAACGGTGGTGCCCATGCCGGCAAGCTTGCGTTCGCGCTTGGCCTTGCCGACGATGGCGTCATGCGCGGCCATAACGGAGGTTTCCATCATGCGGGAGATCGTCTCGACGTTGCCACCGGTGTCATCCTGCTCGATGTGGGCCAGCGACCGGATGGCGATGGAGGATGCCGTATCGCCGCCGGCGTGACCGCCCATGCCGTCGCACATGGCGATGAGATGCTCGCCGGCGAAGGAGGAATCCTGATTGTTCGCGCGCACGGTGCCCACATCAGACACCGTGGTGGAATACAGGAACAGCGGTTGTGAAGCGGCGGATTTTGGCATGCGGCTACCTCAGTTCGAAGGTGGTGGCGCCGATGCGCACAGGAATACGAGCGGGCAGAATGGTGGGGCGGTTGATGCGCTGCTGGTTGACCACGGTGCCATTGGTGGAGTTCAGGTCTTCAATGGCCCACTGCCCGGAGCGCGTGTCACGGTAGACACGGGCATGGTGGGAAGACACGAATTCGTCATCGAGCACCACGGTGTTCGAGGCGGCGCGGCCAAGCGTGATGTCGGCTTCGGCCAGCGGCACGGAGCTGCCGGCAAGCGGACCATCGATGATGACCAACAGGGTAGGCTGCGCCGAGGCGGCGGATGACGCGGAAGCGCTGGGCTGGCGATGCGGGCGCGGCGCAGCTGCCTGCGGCGTTTCGGCCTTGGCCTTATGCACTTCACGCTCACGGCGACGACGCGCGCGCGAAGGTCGCGGACTGAACGTCTCGATGTCCTTGCGCAGCGAACGTACGGCCAGCCAGATGAATATCCACAGCAGGATCAGGAATCCATACTTGAGCAGGGCGAATGTCAGTTCGGTCATAAGTGGACGACTTTCGGGCGTGTGCTCGACTACTCCTGGGCTTGGGCGGAGGCCCAGTACAGGATGCGGGTACGGCCGATGGTGATGGTGTTGCCGTCGAGCAGCGTGGCGGCGGGCACTTGGTGGCCCTCCACGTACGTGCCGTTGGTCGAACCCAGGTCGCGGGCGATCACGCCGTTATCCGTGATGTCGATTTCCAGGTGCTTGCGGGAGATGCCCGGATCGTCGATGACGATATCGCAACCGGAACCGCGGCCGATTACCGTCTTGTCTTTGGTGAGCAGGTACTGGTTGCCGTTCACCTCGAGCACCGGGCTATCCTCGGTCTGCGCATCGGTGGTGACCGGCACGGCATTGCCCTGCACGGATTCGGAGGTGAGGTTGAAGTTGCCCTTGGACAGGTCAAGGTCTTCCTCGAAGATCACGATCACCGGGCCCACGAAGGCGTAATGCTGGCTCTTCGCGTACTCGGTGAGGTTATCGGCCAGTTCGTTGGCCAGGGTCTCGCTACCCCATGCCTCGATACGGTCGAAGTCAGGAGTACTGAGCTTGAAACGGTATTCATTCGGGGCCACCGTGCGGTCACGGCCCACGGGCATGGCCTCGGCGTCAATCTCGCGCTCCAAGGCGCTGGAAAGATCGACAGGCTGCAGGTCTTTGGAGCCAAACTTGGCGAATACTCCGTTGACTGCACCCTCCACGCTTTTTTCAAAACGGTCGAGAACGCTCATAGTCCTCCCTTTCTAATCTTCACCCATCCTACGCGGTGATGGGAATATGAGACAAAAAACCGGTCTTTCACGTGACGATGAGTGCAAAATATCCAAAAATTCAGGGCGGAAATGGGTGCGGCGCACCACCCGAGGTGCTTTACCGGTGGAGCACCTCGGGTGGGATGCGCGTGTTATCGATTTGTCAGGCCAGCGCGTCGCGCAGGAAATCGCGCTGGAGGGTGAGCAGGTTTTCGGCCACGGTCTCGTCATTGGTCATATGGGTGATGCCCGTCAACGGCAGGAAGGTGTGCGGGCGACCCGCCGCCATCAGGGCTTGCGAGAGGCGCAGGCTGTGGGCGATGGTGACGTTGTCGTCGGCGAAACCGTGGATCAGCATAAGCGGGCGCTCGAGTTTCGGTGCGTCCTGCACGATGCCGTTTCGGTAGTAGACATCCGGGTCGAGGCCCAGATAGCGCTCGGTGTAGTGCGTGTCGTACAGCGTCCAGTCGGTGGGCGGGGCGCCGGCGCATGCGGCCTTGAACACGTTCGGCGCGTCCAGCACGGCCAGTGCGGACAGGAAGCCGCCGTACGACCAGCCGATCATGCACACCTTGTCGAGGTCCGGCATGGGAATCGCCTCCCGCTGGCGGGAGGTGGCGCGAAGCGCCGGTGGGTGGTTCTCGGCGTCTGCCTGATCGCCCGCAGCCGGCTGTGCCGCACGTGATTCCACATCGGCGTTGAGCCGGGCGACGGCCTCGGGCAGGGCGTTGACGGCCTCGACCTGATCGGCCAGCGTTACGTCCTTCATATCCTCGAAGATCTCGCGGTCCCATGCCGGGCCGCGGCCGGTGGTGCCACGGCCGTCTGCCGTGACCACCAGGAAGCCTTGGTCGGCCCACCACTGGCCCTCCCAGTAGAAGGACTGCGAGGCGATGACCTGCTGGAAGCCGGGCCCGCCGTACGGCTTCATCAGCACCGGCAGCTTCTCGGCGTGCGCGTACGGGCTTTCCGGGCTCGGCGCGATGATCGCCGTGTACAGCTGGTGCTCGCCCAGTCGCGTAAACGTGACGTTCGGTGTAAAGCCGGGTTCGGCCGCCGTGGACGCGATAGTGGCGCTCTGTTCTCCCCAGAATATGCCGCATCTGGGCGCGGGCGGAACGCATATCGCGGCCGGAGACCACGATGCCGCGCTCGCCGCGCGAGGCGGTCCACTGGCCGGGATCGGTCGTGACCGGCGTGATCGTGCCGTTGTAATCGATACTCACCACGTCGAAACTGCGGGCGTCGTGGTCGCCGAATACGGACTCGGTGGCGGCCGCATCGGCCCAAGCGTCCGGCACCTCAGGCGCGATTTCGGGCGCGCGCTGCACCACGGCCAGCACATCCTCGTCGGTCACGGCGAGCACCGTGCGCACGTTCCAGCCAGCCGGCGTGAACGGGCGGCCGTCCATTGTCAGACGGTTGGTGTCCGTGGCCATATCGTTGAGCGAGCACACCAGACGACCATCCGGCGTGTAGGCGGGCGTGCCGTGAACCAGGTCGATCCACTGCTCGTTCGCGTGCTCCTCAAGCACGCGCGTGGCACCCAGCGCGGCCCCATCCGCCTCGACCGCCACCTCAAGCACCTGATCGCGGGTCTGGCGGCGGTTCTGCACCAGCACCAGCGGATCGTGGCCGCGACGCCAGTTCACGGCGGCCACATACTCGTACGCCTCGCGATCCCAATCCACATCGGCGTTGCCGGTGATGCCTGCGTACCGGTCGTTCTCATCGAACGCCAGCGTGATCACGGTCAGATACACGTCGGCATTGCGGGTCAGCGCGCGCGGGTAACGGCGGCCGGCGTCCGGCTTCTCGGGGTCAGCCGGATCGCTGATGTGCCAGGTCGGCTCGTCGGCGGTGTCGAAGGACTCGAACAGCACGTGCTGCGAATCCGGGGCCCACCAGAAGCCGTCGTATCGGTCCATCTCCTCGCCGGCCACGAACTCGGCCAGACCGATTTTCCACGTGTTTTCGGCCGGATTGCCGTCCTTATCCTCCACGCTCACGCCGTAGACGGCGGTGATGCGGTCACCTAGTTCGCCGCCGATATCGACCAGCATCAGGTAGCTGCCCGTGGTGTACAGCACATGTTCGCCATCCGGGGCGATGCGCGGGTTCAGCACCGGCGTGTACATCGCCGGGTCCTCATCGAGCCATTCGCCGGCCAGTTCACGGGTGTGCGGCTCGGGTGCGCCGGTCTCGTCATTCCAATCGATGTCGGTCAGGAACAGGCGGCCGTTGATGGTGAACACGATGCGATTGCCGTCGTCATCTGCGGAGTATCCGACGATGCCGGTGCCGCCTTCGCGCGCACGCTCGCGGCGGGCCTTCTCCTCGGCCGGCACGTCCTCGCTGTCGGCGGTTGCGCCCAGCAGTTCGCGCGGGTCGGCCAGCTTGGTCTCATGGTGTTCGCCGGACTCGTCGAACCAGCTCAGCCACAGTGCGGTCACCAGATCCTCGGGGCCGTCGGAGCGCAGGAACAGGGCCCGCGAGCCGTCGCCCACGGTCTGTGCGGAGCGCGGTGCGCCGCAGCCGAAGCGCAGCGTGCGCGCCCGGAGGCGTGGGAAATGCTTGATTGCGTCATTGACATCATTGGTTTCGCTCATACCTCACAACCTACGCGCCTGTGCGGTCAGTGGCGCGCAGGCTTGCGACGCATTCCCGGGAATGTGTCGTGGGTGTGGGTGCGAGGTGTGGGCGTGAGGCTTGTCCTAAGATGGGAGCCATGCAGGTGACGATGATCGACGAAAACAAGTACGCCGAAACGATGACCGACGTGGTGCTGCCCGCGCTCGAACAATGCTGCGAGGAGGGCTGGTTCGATCCGTCCGCCGCCGAACGTTCGGCCGGGATCGAGCCGCTGTCCGGCATTATGGACACCGGCGGCCGCTCGGGCCAGCTGCACTACCTGTGCTACGACTCCGCCAAATTCGACGCGATTCGCGAGCAAGGCGCCACCGCCACCTTCCGCGGGGCCATCGTCATCAGCCACGGCTTCACCGAGTTCGCCGAAAAGTACGACGAGCTCGTCTGGTACTTCCTGCTTGCCGGCTACTCGGTGTGTGTACTCGAGCATCGCGGCCACGGCAAGTCCGCGCGCGACGTGGACAACCGCTGCATGGTGTGGATTGATGACTGGCAGCGCTACGTGGCCGATCTGGCCGGCTTCGCCGAAACCATCGGCCAGCAGTACGCGGCCGGCATGCCGCTGAACCTGTTCTGCCATTCGATGGGCGGCGGCATCGGCGCGGCCGTGTTGGAGCGATACCCCACCCTGTTCGACAAAGCGGTGCTCTCCGCCCCGATGGTCGCCCCCGCCACCGGCATGCCGCTGGGCGTGGCCCGTGTGCTGGTCGGCGCGCTGTGCGGACTCGGCTTCGGCAAGAAGCGTGTGTTCGGGCAGTCGGACTTCACGCCGGAATTCTCGATGGAAGGCAACGAGGGCGCTTCCGAAGCGCGTGAACGCTGGTACTTCAAGCTGCGTTGCGAGAATAGCGAATACCAGACCTACTGCGCGGCGTTCGAATGGGTGCGCCAAGCGTTGAAGCTCAACCGGGCCATACTGAATCCGTCCGCCTGCGCCGAAGTGGAGACGCCGGTGCTGCTCTTCCAGTCCGGACGCGACATCTGGGTACTCAATAAGCCGCAGAATCACTTCGTCCAACTGGTCAAGGACGGCGGCGGCGAGGCGAACATCGTGCGCTTCCCCGAATCGCGCCACGAAATCTTCTCCATGCCCAACAGCACTTACAAGCCCTACCTCGAAAAGATCCTCGGCTTCTACGACGACCCCATGATTGCCTGCGCCGCGTACTGATGTAGCTCTTCACCCATTGTTCACCGTGCGGTCACCTTGTGGCCCGGCCCGCTTTAGATGGCGGGAGAGCCATGGAATTATGGGCATAATGTCTTCTCTCCGCCGCCGCGCCGCCGCGGTTGCGGCCGCGGCATGTGCCGGCGTGCTCGCGTTGACCGGTTGCACGGCGTTCAATAATTCCGATGACGGCACAGCGGACGGCAACGGCACGTCCGCCACCACGCAGACCTTCCAGCCGTCCGGCGGCAAACCGACTGCCACCCTGAGCATTGCCTCCGGCTCCGAAAACAAGGAAGTCGCCGTCGCCATCCAGAAAGCGGCCGACCAATCCAACGTAGCCGTGACGATGCACTACATGGGTTCGCTGGAGATTATGAACGCGCTCAAGGCCGGCGGCCAGGATCACGACGCCGTCTGGCCTGCCTCCTCGATGTGGATTTCGATGGGAGACACCAAGCACATCGTCAAAGACGCGGCCAGCACCTCCACCACGCCGATCGTGTTCGGCATCGCCAAATCCAAGGCCGTCAAACTCGGCTGGGCTGACGACACCGGCGCCACCAAGCCCGTCTCCACCGCGGACATCCTCGCCGCGGTCAGCGACGGCAAACTCACGTTCTCCATGACCTCCGCCACGGTGATCGACAGCGCGCTCAACGTCTACCAGACCGCGCTCAGGAAACCCAGCTGGACCATTTGGGTGGTCGATTACTCCGGTTCGATGTCTGGAGAGGGCAAGAACGGCGTGGTCAAAGGCCTGAACGCGGCGCTCGACCCGGACCAGGCCAAGAAGTCGTACATCGAGCCCGCCAGCGGCGACGTGAACATTCTCATCCCGTTTGAAACCGAGGCCCACCGCCCGGTCAAGGCCACTGGCACAAGCACCAGCGACCTGCTGCATGAGGCCGATGCCACCGATGCCAGCGGCGGCACCGATATCTATGAAGGCCTGCTGAGCGCGCTCGACGAGCTGCCCAGCGAGTCGGAAGCCTCGCAATACACCACCGCCATCGTGCTCATGACCGACGGCCGCTCCAACTCCGATCATCAGGACGAATTCGAAAGCGCCTATAAGTCGCGCGGCCGTGATCTGCCGATCTTCTCCATCATGTTCGGCGATGCCGATCCCAGCCAGCTGAAGTCTCTCGCCACCCTGAGCAACGCCAAGGTATTCGACGGCCGCTCCGGCGACCTCGCCGCCGTCTTCCGCCAAGTCAAGGGCTTCAACTGATGCTCCAGGTAATCTGTGGATTCGTTGTCGGACTGCTGCTCGCCGGGCTCGGTTTCGGACTGGTCGGCGGCGGAGTGCCCGGCCTGATCGTGGCCGTGGTACTGGCCGCACTTGGGTATATCGCCGCCTCCACGCTCACCGAGCCGGAGCGACGCATCGGCAAAATGCTGGTTTCCGCCTTGCCCAACGGTCAGAAGACCGCCGATACGATCGACGCGGCGAACGCTCAACTCAACTCGATCGCCATGCTCACCAAGCAAGTACGTGACCCAGCCGTCAAAGCCGAAGCCAACGACTTCATCGCCGCTACCAAAGATTGAGTGCAATACGTGACCCGAGACACCTCCGCCTACCCGACGTTGCTCCACTACATCACCGTGTACGGCGAGCAGACCGAGAAACTGTTGCGCTCCTACGTGGACGTGGAAAGTTCCGGCGCACGCGATCAGATAGCCACGGTACGAATCGAAACCATCGAGGCGCTGCAAGTGCTCGAACAGACCGCCGCCGGCGAACTCAGCCGGGCGGTAAGCGCCAAGACGTTGGGCATTACGGCCGACTCCGACGCCATCCAACGGTTGGCCCGCATGGATGGATACGACGACGTCGCACCTTCGCCTGTGCCTTCCTCGGCTGCTGATGAAGGACGGCATGCGCCCAGTCAGACTCCATCTGGTGGCCCGGCTCACCAGTCGGACCAGAAAACGGACGCACAATGAAACTCTCCAAATCAAAAATCATCGGACTGATCGCCCTGCTTGCGGTAGTGGGCGTGGTCTGCGGCACGCTGGTGTGGCGGCAATCGCAACCAGCGCCGGCCGAACCGACCGAACAGGTGAGCATCACCGGCTACCTGGGCGGCGAGAAAATCGGCCTGTTCGATGACGCCAAGTTCAAGGCGCTCGCCGCCAAGCAAGGCATTGCCATCGACTATCGCAAGGCCGGATCGCCGGCCATGATGGATACGGACCGGAAAGGCATGGGTTACCTGTTCCCCTCCTCGCGCGCGGCCGTCGAATACGGCAATGCGAAAGGCGTCGAGGCCCCCCAAAGCGACATCGTCTTCAACTCACCGATTGTGCTATACACGCACAAGGCCGTGGCGGACGGGCTCGTGAACGGCGGACTTGTGACCAAGGACGATTCTGGCGCGTACCACATGGATATGGCCAAAGCCGTGGACGCGATGGTCGCCAACACAACCTGGGCCGACGTCGGATACACGGCAGGCTACGGGCAGTTCCGCATCGACTCGACCGATCCGGTGAAGTCGAACTCAGGCAACGAATACGCGGCGCTTCTTGTCACGGTGCTCAACGGCGGGCAGCCGGCCATGGTCGATTCGGTGGCGCGCGACGGCAAGACCATCGCCTCCATCTTCGCCAAATCCGGCTGGATGGAGACCTCTTCCGAGGATTCGTTCAACCAGTTCCTGACCTTGGGCGTGGGCTCCAAGCCGATGATGGTGGGCTACGAATCGCAGCTGCTTGATTTGGCCGTGAACCAGCCGGATGCGTTCAAGCAGATCAAGGACGACGTGGTCATCGTCTACCCGACGCCGACCGTGTGGAGCACCCACACGCTGATGGCCTTGGCCGAGAAAAGGCGGCACACTGCTGAACCTGTTGAAAACACCGGCGGTGCAGAAGCTGGCGTGGGAGCGCCATGGCTTCCGCGCGGCCAACTTCGCCGGCACCGATTCGATCAGCCGATTCGGCGTGGCCGGCACGCTCGACCAGATCCCGGCCGTATCCGAACTGCCCAACAACGATGCCATGCAACACCTCATCACCACCCTCCAATCCGCGCAAGCCAAACTCGTGGCCGACATCTCCATGTACGACACGATGTACACGCAGAACGCCCAGCAATACCGCGAGCTGAAAATGACCGTACTGGCCGGCAAGAAGGCGCTCGCCGACTTCAACGCCAACCAGCTGCCAGCGCTGGAGGCCGAGGCCGCCGCCAGTGGCGACGCCATGCAGGCGCAAGTGCTGAAGAACTTCAAGTCCAAGCTCGACCGTTTTGCCAAGCGACTCGACGACCTCGACCGCATCAGCGTGGTTACCTTGCAGACCGCGCCGCAGATCAAAATCATCCAGAACGCGGACCAGACCATCGTGGACAAGATCGACACCACCATCTCCACCACGATTCCGGTGTGGAAGAGTCAGATGGTGATCGCGCTGGGCCTGTCCAACCAGCGTTCCGTGGTGGAAATCGACACGCTGGAGAAGATCAACGCCGAACTCATCGCCACCCTGAAGGAGACCGTGCAGATCCAGAAGGAAGGCGAGGCCAACCGCGAGGCCGCCCAGGTCAAGATGCGCCAAATCGAGTCCGACCTCAAAAACGCCTTGCTCGAAAACGCCCAGCAGATGTGAGCCGTTCGCGCGCCAGCATGCTCCCGTTGGCGGAGTTTGCGGGAACGTGCAACCATGCTCCCGTTGGCAGAGGTATATGAGTACGCCTACTGGTGTGCGTATATATGCTCCCGCTGGCGGGAGCTGGCAGCCGTAAGACTGGCTGAGGGTGGTCACGGCGCTCGGCTCGGCCGGCTTTACCGGCAGCCATTCCCGCCGCAATTTCTCTGTGGGCATAATCCCGGAATGATTGCCGCGCTCGGGAATTGGATGAAGTGAAGGTTAAAGGTTGAGAGCCCGGGAGGGTTCCGGAACCGGCCACGATAACCGCTGCTAGCCCCGCGATACGGGTTGGCGGCCGGCAGCCAAGCCGATTCTCTCCTAATCAAGGAGTACCGATTATGGCAATGTTTCCGGCTTTGATGAATGACACGATGTTCTCGGATCTGTTCGATGATCCGTTCTTTGAGGGTTGGCGCAACACGGACAACACGATGAGTGCCGTAATGCCCGCCAACATGATGACTACCGATGTGCGCGAGACCGACAAGGGTTACGACGTCGACATCGATATGCCTGGCTTTAAGAAGGAAGATATCAACCTTGAGCTCAACAACGGCTATCTGACCGTGTCCGCCTCGCGTTGCAGCGAGCATGAGGACAAGGCTCCGGCCGCTGAGGACGAGGCTTCCGACAGCAAGTGTGCTTGCGCGTCCGATTCGGGCAAGTGGCTGCGTCGCGAACGCTACATGGGCTCCTGCTCGCGTAGCTTCTACGTTGGCGAGGACGTGAAGGAGTCCGACATCCACGCCAGCTACCGGAACGGCACGCTGTGCATCCAGGTTCCGAAGATGCAGGCCCAGCCGCAAGTCGAGTCCAAGCACCAAATCGCGATTGAGGGCTGACGATACTTGATTCGTCCCGAAGTCCCGCTTCGAGTAGCTTTGCCCCCTCTGACGAGCGGGGGCTGCCCGCGAGGAGGCTGGGTGGGAGAGATAAATCGTAACCAAACCATGCTTCCCACGCCGTCTGCCCTACGCTTTCAACGCCGACTAACCTGACAGACGGCGGGAAACATAGCCAATGCAAATGCCGGGTAGGGATTTACCCTACCCGGCATTTTGCTGTTTCAATCACCGAACCCCACCCTGTTCGCGCGCCGGTCGCGTGCCGTTCTGCCGCTGTACACATCCGATGGGTAGAGTGACTTCGAAACGATGCGAGAGAGGCGGACATATGGCGAACGGCGCACAGAACGCAAGCGGCACACCGGCACCGGCGGCAAGCCATTCCGGCGGCCACGTCGTATCCGCGCGCGCCACGACCATCGGCCTGATGGCAATCCTGCTGTGGAGCTTCATGGCCGGCACCGTGCGCATCGTCTCCGAAAACTTCGGCGCCACGCTTGGCTCGGCCCTGATCTACACGGTCGGCGGCATCCTGCTGCTGATGTTCCGGCGCCCGGCCCCGATTCGCGAGTTCCCCAAGAAATACCTGATTATCGGCGGCCTGTTGTTCGTATTTTACGAATCGTCGATATCCCTCTCGCTGGGTCTGGCCTCTACCGACGCATCCTCGGTGGAAGTGAGCCTGGTCAACTATCTGTGGCCCACGATGATGGTGCTGCTGTCGGCGGGCGTATCCCATCGCAAGCACGCGGTCGTCAAGGTGCTGCCGGGCGCGATCGTGGCCACTGCCGGCGTGGTGTTGGCGGTCGGCGGTAATTCCGGGCTCGACTGGCATGCGGCCGTGCAGCATATCGCCGCCAACCCTTTGCCCTATGCGCTGGCGTTCGTGGGCGCGCTCGCTTGGTCGGTGTACGCGGTGTTCACGCCAGCCATGAGTCATGGGGTGGACGGCACTTCATTGTTCTTCCCCTGCGTGGCCGTGGCGTTGTGGATTATCCACTTCGCGTCCGGGCAGGGGTGGCCGGCCGAGCCTCCGAGTCTGGTCGCATGGCTGTTTGTGTTGATTGCCGCGGCGGCGATTGGCGGTGGTTATGCCTGCTGGGGCTATGGCATTCTGCACGGGTCTATGGAGCGGCTGGCTATTGCGTCCTATGCCACGCCGGTGCTGTCCACCGGGGCCAGTGCGGTGTTGCTGGGTTTAGCGCTGTCGCTGCCGTTTTGGTGTGGCGCGCTGCTGGTGGCCGTCGGATCGGTGCTTAATTACTTGGTCAGTGCGCGCAAATAGCGGGGTGGCTTTGCTCATGGGGCGGTATCCCAAAATGGCTTTATTCTGCCGTTTCACAATTTCTTCAAACCGCCCCATGGGCCTTTTACCGCCCCATGGATAAATTACCGCCCGATGGGCAGCAGCAACTTACTCGCCGCGGCGCTCGGACGGGCGGCGAATCGGGTCAAGCAGCGTATTCGGATCGGAGATGCCGAACATGCTGCGCCCGCCGGTGGATTCAGGGTGCTTGGCGAGAACGGCCAGCGAAATCGCCCCCGGAATCATAATGATCACCAAAAGGGCCGCCAATCCCCAGTTCACGAAGAATCCGAGCCCCAGTACGATGGCCACCACAACCACCACCGTGACGATAATCGTCAACAGTGCTCGACGTGGGTTGGTTTCCCTGGCCCAAGAGGTGCTGGCTGCGGGCTTTGCTGTTGAACTGGCCGCGGCGTTTGTGGCTGTTGTGCCATCAGCCGTGACGGTCGTGGGCCTTGCCGCCGCGCTCGTCGCGGGGCCAGTAGGGGCGTCAGACACGTTATCGGCGGCATTGCCGGTCGCTGCTGGACGTTGTTCGTTTGCGTGAGTCATATCCACCAGCATATTCCCTGCTTCCGGCTGAAGCTGGGACAAGCCTGCGCGCCGCTAATCCAGCGCCGACACTGGCCTTGAACTGCGGGCGCCAGACCGGATGTGAACAGGCGCTGAACGGAGTCTGGGGAAACCATGAGAACTCGCGACAATTTTTGTGAAATTGGGTGACGCTCTATGAATCGCGCGCTAGTGTTGCGTGAGCTTACAAGGCGAGGAGCCTGGAGCGCGGGGGTGAAGGATGAAGAACTCCGTTTGGAAAACGTTCATGGAATTGTCTCTGGTCCGCGGAATCGTGCCGCGGACCGTGTTCGGACTGACCGCGATCGCGGCAATCATACTGATTATTGGGCTGGCATTGAGCAAGAGCAAGAAGCGCGGCCGCCTGCACCCGCTGATTGTCTCGCTGATTGCCGCCGTGCTCGCCGGCGCGGCTGGACTGCTGGTTGCATGGCTGGTGTCCGACGTGTTTATGGTGTTCGGCGTATCGCTGGGCTGGCCGGTGATCTTCACCATCGCGGGCGGCATCGCCGGCGTCGGCTTCGTGATCGCCGCAGCCGTGACCCTGCGCGGGGTCCGCCGTGCGCTGGCCGTCGTGCTGGTGCCGCTGGTGCTGCTGTCCACCGCGCTCGGCGTGGACTCGATTTACGGCGAATACCAGACCATCGGCACCCTCGTCGGCTACACGCCGTACGCCTCGCTCGGCTCAATCGAGGTACACAAGGCCGCGATGAGTGTCAGCGACTGGCATAGCAAGGCGCGGAAGGGCAGCCTGCCGTCCATGCCCAGCCAAGGCAAGGTGCTCACCGTCGACATTCCGAACACCGAATCCAACTTCACGGCCCGCAAGGCGATGATCTACCTGCCGCCCGCCGCGCTGTCCGACCGTCCGCCGGCCTTGCCGGTGATGGAGCTGTTGGCCGGGCAGCCCGGTAGCCCCAGTCGCCTCATCGACGCCGGCAACATCGCCGCCACGATGAATGCGTACGCCGCCAAACATGACGGGCTCGCGCCGATCGTGCTCGTGCCCGACCAGAACGGCGAGGCCACGCACAACAGCCTGTGCGCCGACACCACGCAAGGCAACGCCGAAACCTACCTCACCACAGACGTGGTGAACTGGGCCAAGAAGATGCTGCCCGTGGCCAAATCGGCCCGCATGTGGGCGATGGGCGGGTTCTCGCAAGGCGGCACCTGCACCACGCAGCTCGTCCCGCGCCACCCCGACATCTACGGCGCGATGCTGCCGGTGGACGGCGAACTCAAGCCGACCAATGGCAGCGTCGCCAAGATGGTCCAGGAGTATTTCGCCGGCGACCGCAAGGCGTACGACGAACAGGTGCCGGTCAACGCCATCGCCTCCAGCGGCACATCTGAGCAGGCGCTGTTCACCGGTGCTGGCGAACGGGACAAGGAATCGATTAGCAACATGCGCACGATCGCCGACGCCGCGCGCAAAGCCGGCATGGAGGTCACCGAGCTGATCGTGCCCGGCACCGGCCACGACTGGCACGCGGTGCAGGCGGTCTGGCGGCCCGGTCTCGACTGGTTCGGCGAACGGACCGGCTTGGGCGAGATGACGAAATCGTTGAAGGAGTACCCACAAGTGGAGGTGTTGCAATGAGCGAAGAATCGCGTAAGCACAACAGTCATGCGGCGGAAAGCTGGCGCGAACTGGCCGGCGACGTGCGACAGTGGGCGGACGGTCATCGACTGGCCATCACTGCCACGGTGGCGCTGGTGGTGCTGAACTTGGTGGTGTGGCTGGTGGTCGCGATGGCCGGATTCGCGTTCCCGCTGCGGCTCGACACCAGCATGGCCGAATTCGATTTCGGCAAACTCTTCTGCACGCTGTTCTTGGCACGCGGCGTCATCCAGCTCATTCTTGATGCCGCGCTGTGGCTCGTCATGCTGTCAATCGCCGAGCCGTGGCTTGGCCGCGCACGTACCGTCGGCACCGCGCTCGCCTGCGCGCTCGGCGGCGTGATCGTGGGCCTGACCTTGTGTGCGGCGGCCGGATGGCTGTTCCAGGACTCCCAATTCGTCTCCCGCATGCAGTTCGCCCTGAGCCCGCTGGTGTTGCCGGTCGGCGCGCTTATGGCGGCCAGCGCGTTCTGCAGCCATCTGTTGCGGCGGCGTATTCGGCTGATCGGCTACGTGGCGATTCTGGTCGCGCTGCTTTACAGCGGCAATCCTGGCGATTACTGCATTCTCGCCGCCGCGCTGATCGGACACGCGGCCGGCCGCGTGATGGCCGGGCCGCCCGCGCATGCCGAGACCGGCTGGCACTGGCTGCGCAGCACCTCCTTCGAGGCGCGGCGCATGTTTGCGGCCATCGCCGTGGTGCTGGCGCTGGGGCCGATCATCGCCATCACCTCGCATAATCACGCGGGGCCGCTCAGCACGGTCGGCCTGCTCATGAGTCCGGTCTCCGTTGACGACGGCACGCTCGCGCGCTGCCTGGCCGGCGCCACGCACAGCGGCTGCTTCCTGCAATTCGACCTATTGCGAGCCTCGATGCCGGGCGCGGTACTGCGTTCGCTGCTGCCCACCGCCGTGACCCTGGTGCTGGCGTGGGGCCTGTATCGCGGCCGTCGGTTCGCGGCCACCTGCGCCGTGGCCATCAACCTGTTCACTGCGGGAGTAGCCATCGCCTACTACCTGATCGTGCCGCTGAGCTTTGCGCCGGACGGCATGACCTCACTGCTGCAGCACGGCGCGATCACCGCCTGCGTGGCGAACGCTTGCCGCCGCTGTTCTTTGCCGTCGCCTTGACTGCGGCGTTGAAGCATTTCCCGATTCGCGTCGGCTGGCGGCGACTGATCGGCGGCGTCGGCGCCATCGTGCTGGTTCTGCTGGCGTGCGCCGCCGTGTACCTGATGTACGGCATCGCCCAGCCGGATGAATTCTCGCCGCGTGCCACGGCCTCGTCGCTGTTGGCCGAACTGCCGGGGCGCTTCCTGCCCATCGGCTTCCTGAGCCATATGAAGTTGTCGTTCGTGCCGCGTACCCCGATGGCCTCGATCGTGTATCAGGGCGTCGGCCTGGTGTTCTGGATCGTGGTGCTGGTCGTGGTGATCCGCTGGATGAGCGACGTGAGCGAATCGAACGAGCGGGCGCAGGCACGCGCCGAGCGGCTGGTCGAAACCGGCGGCGAATCGATGAGCTTCATGACTACGTGGGAAGGCAACAGCTACTGGCTCTCGCCCACGGGCAAATCGGCCGTGGCATATCGCGTGCTCAACGGCATCGCCTTGACCTGCACCGGGCCGTTCGGCGAGCCCTCCGAGTGGATGGACGACCTGACCGGCTTCACCCAGTATTGCGTGGAGCGGTCGCTTTCGCCGGTGTTCTACAGCGTGCATCGCGAACAGCGCGACGCGTTGCTGGAGGCCGGCTGGAGCTCCATCGAGGTCGGCAGCGAAATGGTCGTGGACCCGCGCGGCTGGAAGACGACCGGCAAGAAATGGCAGGATGTGCGCACCGCCATCAACAAGGCCAAGCGCGACGGCGTGACCGATGTGCAGTCCACGTTCCTGGAAGCGTCGCTCGATGTGCGCGAGCAGATCGAGGACATCTCCGAGGAGTGGGCGCAGCTCAAGGCGCTGCCGGAAATGAAGTTCACGCTCGGCGGTGTCGAGGAACTGCGCGACCCGCGCGTGCGGCTGCTTTACGCCATCGACGCGGACGGGCGCGTGCTGGGCGTCACCAGCTGGCTGCCCACCTGGCGCGACGGGCGCATCGTCGGCTGGACGCTGGACTTCATGCGCCATCGCACCGACAGTCCCAACGGCATTATGGAGTTCCTGATCGCGCGCATGGCCGAGCGCCTGCGCGACGAGGGGCTTGCGGATCCTGAGCATGCCGTGGAGTTCATGAGCCTGTCCGCGGCACCCTTGGCCGGCATGAACCCCGAGCGAGACAATGCCCGGGAAGGTGGGGTGGCGGCCGGCGAAGGCACGCAGGTGCTCCAACACGCGCTGCAGATCGTGGCCGACTGGATGGAGCCCGCCTACGGCTTCCACTCGCTGTTCAACTTCAAGCGCAAGTTCCAGCCCACCGAAGCGCCGGTCTACGTGTGCTACCCGGACCCGGCGGCGTTGCCGCAGATCGGGCTCGCGGTGGTGCGCGCCTACGTGCCCAGCGTGACGCCCGCCGAAGTAGCCGGCATGCTCAGCACGCTGCGGTCGTAGGGTGCGGGGCGGACCCTGACAATTGTGCTCGCGGTTGAGGCTCTAGGCCGTTTGCCTGTTCGTTCACGTACGGACACGGAGACTGACCGATTCGAGCCCAAGATGGGGCTATCTGCTTTCAGGAGGTACATTTGGCCTCTTGCGGACAGCTAACTGCCTTCAAAGAGATACCTAAACTCTGAAATCCCGAGTATGAGCGTTGCAATGACGGCGTTTGTACTCGGGGTTTCCCGTATTCGGTACCTCTTTGAACGGAGAAAGCATTCTGCAGAAGCCCGAATGTACCTCTTTGAGCGGCGAAAGCCCAGCGAGAAGGGCGCAGAAGGCGCTATCTCCGTTTCGAGGGGCTGATTTGGCCTCTCCGGGAGGTCTACTCCCGCTTCGAGGGGCTGATGGCCGAGTATTCACGCTCCAAAATCGGCGGAATGGCGTTGACGCGGATGGGCTTTTACATGCGGTCTAGCTGCCGACCAGCCCCTTGAAACGGGAGTAGACCTCCTGCGAAGGCCGAATCAGCCCCTCGAAAGCGGTTTGCCGGTGCAGAGGTGTCGTTGACTGCATCGCGAGCCGCCTCGACGTAGTAACGTGGGGCGCATGAGCGAACGTAACGAACACAATGACGGCAATACGCAAACCGCATACTTCGCCGGCGGCTCTTCTGGGGGCTGGAGCGCTACTTCCAGAACGTCGACGGCGTCACGGACACCACGGTCGGCTACGCGCAATCCACCGTCGAATCGCCGGCCTACGAGCAGGTATGCGCGGGCGGCACGGATGCGGCCGAAACCGTGAAAGTCGAGTTTAACCCGGCACAGGTCAGCCTGCGGACGCTGACATTACTGTTTCTGGAGGTCATTGACCCGTTCTCCGTGGACCAGCAGGGCGAAGACCGCGGCCGGCAGTACCGCACTGGCATGTTCTACACGGACGAGACGCAGCGCGCCGTGTATGTGGCGGCCTTGGAGCAGCTGGTCGACCGCCAGCCGCAGCGCCCGGCCGTACTGGTCGAACCGCTGCGCAACTTCTACCCGGCCGAGGCACATCATCAGGACTATCTGGTGAACAATCCCGGCGGCTACTGCCATGTGCCGATCGCCGCAATCGCGAACGTAAAACGCCGTCAGAAGTACGTGGAACGCATCTGGGATCTGACGCTTGAGCAGTTCGCGGTCACACAGAACGCCGCTACCGAGCGCCCGTTCGTCAACGAGTATGACGAGGAGTTTGAGCCCGGCATTTACGTGGACATCGTCAGCGGCGAGCCGCTGTTCTCGTCGCGAGACAAGTTCGATTCCGGCTGCGGCTGGCCCGCGTTCTCTCGCCCGATTGCCGGTGACTTGCTGACCGAGCATGAGGACCACCGCATTCCGGGCCGCGACCGCATCGAAGTGCGCACGTCGGACACACAGATTCACTTGGGCCACGTGTTCACCGACGGCCCGGCCGACCGCGGCGGCCTGCGCTACTGCATGAATTCCGCCGCCCTGCGCTTCGTGCCGCGCTCGCGCATGGCCGAGGAAGGATACGGCGACTGGATTTCGGTTGTGGATGGGGATGAGCAGGCATGAGCATGGAGAATATTGCGGGCGCTCGCAAGCCCGCCAAGCGTGAGGATGAGCACACGGTCGCCGGCGAGCATCGCATGATGCGCCGCGCGGACCGCGAGGTGACCGATCCCGAGCGGATCGCCGCGATCATCGCCGCCTGCGACATCGTTGAAGTGGCCTATGCGGATGCCGAGGGCCTGACTATCGTGCCGCTGAATTTCGGCTTTGATTACGAGTACGACGAGGCGACTGGCAAGCTGACGCTCTGGTTCCACTCCGCGCCGCGCGGCCGCAAGCTCGACGCGATTCGCGCCGCCGCCGGTGGCCGACTGCCCGTGGCTTTCACCATGCAGACCGACTGCGAGGTGGTGGCGGGCCGCACCACGTGCAATTGGGGCGAGACGTTCAAGTCGATCGTCGGCAATGGCACGGCGTCACTGGTCGAGAATCTGGATGAATGCCGCCACGGCTTGCAGGCGCTGATGGCACAGCAGGCGCATATGCCGAATGTGGAATTCACTGATGCGCAGGTCCGCAGCGTCACGGTGTGGAAGATTGAGTCCGACTACTTCACCACCAAAGTCCGCACCAAGCCCGCGCCCGCGCACATGCATCAGCACCCTGCCGTGCCGCGCGCAGGTGTGATCGGTGCCCGATAACATCATTGCAGCAAGGATGGGATGTCGGTTGTGGTGCGGCTCAACGGTTCTTAACGTACCGGGTGCCGCGGCCGGCGCCCAGTTTGGTGATGGTGCCGTTGTCAAGCAGTGTCTTCAGTGTACGTTCAACAGTGCTGGCGCTGATATCGGGCAATTGTTGAAGTATGTCCGCTTTTGAGAGCGGCGATAACGTGCGCTCAAATAGATTGCCGATACGCTGCTCCTTGGTGGGTTTTCTATTGCTGCCCCAGTCGGACACTTCCCCAATCCGTTCGTCGAACTCTTTACAGGCAGTGAGGATGACGCCGAGTAAATAGTTCACAAATGGTGCATAGTCGTTGACGTTGTCGTTCCAGCCGTATGTGCTCGCGGCAAGTGCCTCGTAATAGGTGTCTTTGGTCCGTTCGATAAGGTGTTCAATGCTGATATATTTACCTACTTGGTAACCATTGCGGTAGAGCAGTAGCAAGGTCAGCAGTCGGCTCATTCGACCATTGCCGTCATTGAATGGGTGGATGCAGGTGAAGTCGAAGGTGAACATTGCTGTGGCGAGCAATGGATCGATATGTCCGTCTTGGATGGCTTCTGTATAGGCGGCACAGGCGCGCTCGATGAGCTCCGGTGTGATGAGTGCGTTTGGGGGCGTGAAACGAATGATTTGTTTTCCGGTGGCGTCGCGCTCGATGATGGCATTGTCGCTGTCTTTGAAATGTCCGCCGAAAGCGAGGCCGGTGTATCGGAACAGATCGCGATGCAGTTGGAGGATTGTATTTGGGGTCGGTGGAATGTAGTCGTGGCTTTCGTGGATGGTGGCGAGTACGTCGCGATAGCCGGTGATTTCCTCCTCGGCACGATTGTGTGGCGTGGTTTTTCCTGCAACCAGTGCGTTGAGTCGCTTGTCGCTGGTAGAGATACCTTCAATACGATTGGATGCGTTGGTGCTTTGAATGCGTGCAACCGCGATGAGTGTGTTCAACAAATCAGGCCTGATTGCAGCCTGTACGCTTTGGCGACCTTTGGCTTCGTGGATGGCGGATAGCAGCGTTGTGGTTCGTGGGGTGAGCAGTCCCTTGGCGGCGGTGATGTAGTCAAAGTGCTTCATTGTGAGTCTCTTTCTGCATCATCAAATAGCTTTCTGCATCATATTCTATCAATATGATGCAGAAAAAACGATAGATGATGCAGAAAAGTGGATTGTTATTCCCTTGATGATGGTGTTGCTCAAATCTCACCTCCCGTTGGCGGGAGGTGGCGCGCAGCGCCGGTGGGTGGCCTGCGCCCGAACCCGATAAACTTGCCGCATGGCAGCAGTGACAGTCGTAATTACCAGCTACAACCAGGGTCCGTTGATTCGCGAAGCAGTCGAGTCGGCATTGTCCCAGACAGTTCGCCCGGAACGCATCATCATCGTGGATGATGGTTCCGATGAGCAAACATCTGTTGATGTATTGAGCGCAATTCTCGATGATTGCCGGCATGGAGCGTTGGATACGGGCGGTGTCGCCGTCGATTTCATCGACCAGGTGAATGCAGGTCCCTCCGCCGCGCGCAACCGCGGCATCGCCGCTGCCGGGACGCCGTTCGTGGTGGTGCTGGATGGCGATGACCGTTTGATGCCGACCTTCATTGAGCGTACGTTGCCGTTGCTGACTGCTGATGATTCGATGGTTGCGTCCTCTGGTTGGCTGCGTACGTTCGGGGTTCTGGACTCAGTGGTCCAGCCGACCGGTGGCGACGCGGGAGCGTTCGTGTCGCATAACTGTTGCCCGGCAACATGCATGATTCGCCGCTCGGCGTGGGAGCGTTGCGGCGGATATGACGAGTCGATGCGCAGCGGCTTTGAGGATTGGGATCTCTTTTTGTCGATGTTGGAGCGGGGATTGGAACCGAAAGACGACGCCGGGAAGGGCGCGGCCCATATCGGCATCGCCCCCGAGCCCCTGATCGAATACCGCACGGCCCCGGCCTCCTCAAACGTGACCAGCATGACCAAGCGCCTCGATCTCATGCGCTTCCTGATCGCCAAGCATCGCGATCTCTACGCCGCGCACATCGCCGACGCCATCCTCGGCGTCGAAGCCATCTCCATGAGCCGCCTAGCCATGTGGGAATCGTTGATGCGCGGTGACACCACCGCCAGCCAAGCCTTCATGACCCACCCCACCTATGGCGACGGCGGAATGGCCGCCGCCGTTCGGCTACAAAGCTGAGTCTGACTGTTAATACGCTTGATCTATCAACTGTTTGGTGAGATCATTGGCGTGACGTAAGGAGCCGCTGATGTCCTCATACCGTATTGACGAATTATCCGTTGACCAACTCGATCGCATAAGTTTGCCAAAATTCCAACGAGGGTTTGTTTGGACAAAAAAGAAGCAGGAAGATTTCGTGCAGACCCTGCATGATGGATACCCCTTTGGTACTTTACTTGTTTATCCGGAGAACGATAACGATAAAGATGCGAAGCTCCAACTATTGGACGGGCAGCAGCGTCTATCTACTATTAAGAAGTATCGGCAAGATCCATTGCAGTTTTGGAAACCGTTGAACAGGGAATCGTATACAAGCGTCTATCAGTCTGTAAAGAAGATGTTGCCGGAAGGGGATAAGTTCACAGAGCCGATATTTGATAAGCTGGTGAATAGCAATCCCAATAAAGTGGCATATTGGGCTATGGATTCGTTGAGCAGCAAAGAGGATGTAAAAGCTGCTATGCAAAGCATTGACGATCTTAAGCAACAAATCCGCTCATTCGTCAATCTTGAGCACCTTAAAGTGCCGATGATTGTTTATTTGGGTGGATCTGCTCATATTGCTGACGTTTTTGCTAACCTCAATAAAGGTGGTGTCCCTCTGACCAAGTATGAAGTGTTTGGCGCTGCTTGGGTTAATGCCGCCATTCGGCTACGAGGGGCTGAGGAATCTCCGTTGCAAGATCAGCTGTTGCAGTATGTGAAAAATTACTATCTTGATATGCGCAAGCAAGCTGAATTTGATGTAGATGATTTTTCTGAAGATGAACTGACCCAGAATCGCACGGTCACGTTGCCGGAATTTGGTACAGCGTTGGGCCAGTATGTTGTAGATCATTTGTCGGCTCTTGTCCCTGAGACAACCAGTGCCGCTCCAGAGATTGGCTTCGGGCTTCTTGGAGTGGCCATGAACTTGGACAATCGTAAGTTGAGTTCACTCAATAAGTATATTCAGAAAATTAGAGACGAACTGGAAGATATTCTCCAGAAGACCGAACGCATATGCAATAATTTGCAGAGTATGTTTGAGACCTTATTGCGTCGATTTAAATCTACTGGCAATGATTATGAAAACGGCCTATCTTCGACGTTTAAGACGTTATCTTATTTCGCGGCATTGTGGGATTTAGATCCATCTTCGGAAGAATACACAACAGCGCTATCTAATATTAAGGCTGCATATGTGTATGATGCTATCACATCAGCATGGTCATCTCATGGTGATCAGAGGTTAATGGAATACTGTAATTCTTCTCGTGACTATGGCACGCGTATTTCGGAAGAACAATTTGATCAGGCCTTTGATCAGTGGATCGCAGATCAGACTCCAGGAATAAACTTTGGTAAAGATATTAAATGTCTGATAACAATTCATGCGAACTTAAGCTATCTTTCTGCGTCCGTGCCAAACGGAGAGACTTTTGAGTTGGAGCATATCATTGCTCGGAAGCGTATTGACGCGGCGGATTCTTCGAGGCCTCGACATATTTTGGGTAATTCGTTAGGTAATTGCATGTATTTGCCACGAGGTATTAACAATCCGAAGAAGGATAAAACCTTGTATGAGATTAACGACCATAACCGTTATTCTCAACTTATAAAGGAGTCGCAGTATTTTAGTGAGGACGAGATGCAGAAAGCCATGCAGGCTCTGACTGCATCCGATTACGAGTCAGTGAATGGTTTACTGCGTGAGCGTTCGCGACAAGTAGCCCATACATTGGTTCGTGCGCTACTTAAAGATTCTGTTTGATTATAACTGTTTAAAAGTTGTTCCGAGGGATCGGGACTAGATCAAAGGAGCCTCGCCATGATTCTCGTCACTACCACCCCGTCCGTCGACGGATACACCATCACCAACTACCAGGGCATCGTCTTCGGCGAAGTGGTGTCCGGTGTGAACATGTTCAAGGATCTTGGCGCGGGCCTGCGTAACATGTTCGGCGGCCGCAGCCAGGGCTATGAGGAAGAGCTGATGCGCGCCCGTAACGAGGCCATTGCCGAAATGCAACAACGCGCGGAGGCGATGGGTGCGCACGCCGTGGTCGGCGTGGACATCGACTACGAGGTGCTCGGCGCCGACAACGGTATGCTGATGGTTACCGCGTCCGGCACCGCCGTGCAGATCGCGCGTACGGCCTGAAAATACTCATGAATTGAGGGCGTGCGGGTGGTCTGCTGGGCTGCCCGCACGGTTCGCAAACCTACAGCGCGCAAACAATCAGATAAATCGCCACGACGTGGCAGGCGTACCCGATGACCGTGCCTAGGTGAAACACCTCGTGGAACTCGAACCAGCCTGGAATCGGATTCGGCTTGCGCAGCGCAAAGCACACAGCGCCGGCGATATACGCGGCACCTCCGCACGCGATAAGAATGGTCGCAGCCGGGCCCACTGCGGGAGCCGTCCATAGTTGCGGAATAAGTGTCACCGGCGCCAATCCCAGCACAACATACACAGTGGTGAACACCCAGTTCGGGGTGCGCAGCCAGACGATATGCAGTATCGTGCCGATCGCCGCGGTCACCCAAATCACCGTGAGATATGGCCGGCGAATCGCCGGGCTGAGTGCGAACAGCACAGGTGTGTTAGTGCCGGCGATGATGAGGAAGATGTTCGAATAATCGATGCCGCACAGTACGCGAGTCACCTTCGCGCTGCGCCACGGCACGACGTGCAGCAGCGCGCTGTTGCCGAACAGCAGCATGGCCGAGGCACCGTACACTGCGCAGGCCGCTTTGACCGAGCCGGCCGGCGCGATGCAGATGAGTACGATGGACGCCGCGATGCACAGCGGCAGGGTGGCGAGGTGAAGCCATCCGCGCAGTCGCGGCTTGCGATTGCCGAATGCATCCACGGGGACGATCTGGCGCTTGATCGCCTTCAGTGCGGCCTTGGCTTGGCGGTAGCGCGATTGCGCGGCCCTGTATCGGGCCGATGCACGGTCCAGTGCGGTGGGGTTGGCGCTTGCGCTGGATTTTTGACTCGCGGTTGCGGAAGGCGCAACTGTTGCGGCGGAAGCCATGGTTCGTCCAGATGGCGTGCTGATGGAAACGCTCATACTGATCACCTCGCTATGGCCGGCGACGCTCTCCCGACCACTAACCTACGCTACCGTAACCTAGTATAGGCCCGCGCAATAATCAAGGTTGATTTCGTAATGCTTACAGTTCTTCCGTGGTGTGGTATTCGGTGGTGCGGTTGCGGAATACATCGCCGAGTCTGTGAACTCGTATTATGCGTGTCTGCTGGGTCCGACTTGTGTCGGTTCCTGATTTCGGATTGCTGCGAATGATGCTCCCGACGCCGCCCCGCCAGTTGCCGGATTCGTACGGCTCGGCCGTTCGGCCGAGCTGGTCGTCGGTGACTCCAGATACTTCGTTGGTTTCGTCTCGGTTCATGATGTTATGTAATGCTAGTTTATGGCGGATGGAAAGTTGAGGAAAGTTAAATCTGCTTCATGGGCTTCTCTCTGATCTGTATTTGTCCCGGTTCATATGTCAATCGTTTGACCTGTCGACCGGGGCAGAATCCGCTGTCCCGGTCGGCGATTTCGGCTTGTTTTCGTGAACCGGGACACTCCGGTTTCCTCAACTCATATCGTCTGGCAGACGGAATCGGCGGAATAAGGCCGATTCTGGAATTGGCACGTTGTCCCGGTTTTCGCATAAATCGATTGACATTTATACCGGGGCAACAAAAATTGTCCCGGTTTGCAAAGATCGCCCGAAATCGCGAACCGGGACAGCGGATTCTGGCCTGGCTTGAACGTCAAACGATTGATGCAGGTACCGGGACATTTTCCGCCACGAAAGTTGGGCCATAAGTCTCAAGTCCTAAGCCCCCCCCTGAAAAACGGCGCTTGCCCGGACAAAGCAAAAGGGCTGGAACCTTCCGATTCCAGCCCTTTAGTTGCTGGTGCGAGTGGGGGGGAGTTGAACCCCCACGAGCATACACTCACTGCCACCTGAAGACAGCGCGTCTACCATTCCGCCACGCTCGCAGACAATCGACTAACTTACACCCGGCTGGGTAATCATGCAATCTTCGGCGTGTCGCATGGGAGGCAGGGATATATCGCTTGTGGGTCTCCTGCGGGCGCCGTGATCTTTGAGGGTGGCGGCA
>ENA-OQDC01000512-OQDC01000512.1-human-gut-metagenome-genome-assembly--contig:-NODE-512-length-26832-cov-4.751470_pt1 | contig 26832 bp, 25 predicted proteins | sample MGYA00242770_ERZ504601 | MGnify/ENA primary metagenome ERZ504601 (study PRJEB26092, sample SAMD00036305) | human gut metagenome | host: Homo sapiens | study: EMG produced TPA metagenomics assembly of...
GAGCAGCAGCCCGCCGCAGACACCGAGCAGAACCCCGATGCCATTGCGCCGGAGAACTGAAAACGGGAGACAAAACCGACACGGGAAAGGGCACTGCAGCGGGGTTTTGAATGGAAACATCCCTGAAAAGAAAACAAAATTGAATATTTTGTATAAAAACCAGTTGTAAAAGATTGGATTTTGTGATATCATTTCAGGCGAAGGACTTTTTTACAAAAGCGTTCCAATCGTTTAGGAAGAGGAGAGGGTAACGGATGACGATTGCACTGATTGCGCATGACTCCAAAAAGGAGCTGATGGTTCAGTTTTGTACGGCGTACTGCCGCATCCTGAGCCAGCATAAACTGGTAGCGACCGGTACCACCGGTAAACTGATCGCAGAAGCTACCGGCTTACAGGTGCAGCGCTTTCTGGCCGGTGTGCAGGGCGGCGACCAGCAGATCGCATCCCGCATCGCCTGCAATGAGATCGACCTGTTGCTGTTCTTCCGTGATCCCATCAACGCAAAGCCCAGCGAACCCAACGAAATGACGCTGCTGCGCCTGTGCGATGTGCACAACATCCCCATGGCCACCAACATTGCCACTGCAGAAGTGCTCATCCACGGCTTGGAGCGCGGCGATCTGGATTGGCGCGATATCGTGCATCCCCAGAACTGACAAAACGATTTGGAATGGCTCCGCGTGTGCTGCGCCATATTCAGCGGAAATTATATTGATAATGCGAAAATCGGGAACATCTGCGGATGTTCCCGATTTTCATTTTCACGGGAATGGGGTCCGAACCGCAGAATGCATTTCTGCCGCCGTGCGGTTGTTTCCGCAGGAAGCAAAAACAGCAGATGCCGTGTGCCGCAGCGGCCTTGCCTGTAAAAAAAGAATTCCGGAAATCCGCAGATTTCCGGAATTCTAATATAAAAAATAATGTTTCCGCTGAATATGGCCAGAGTGCAACGGAGGCCATTTGAAACGTACGGTTAAACTTTAAAATCCTCGGCCATCTCCGCCACATCTTCCGGGGCAAAATCGCCCAGCGGCAAGATCAGCCGTGCCAGCGTTTCCTGCGGCAGAGCTGCAAGAATCGTGCTGTCATCACTGCCGGTGCCTGCGGGCGGGCAGACGGTGTGCACGCCGTCTGCACCGGTCTCCACCCGGGCACGGTGAGTGGTTGCCACATATTGCATCCCAAGCTTGTCTGCAGCCGTCAGCAGGGCGGCAAACAGCGGCGTGCCGCCTTCGCCCAGAACGTTTGCGTCCTGCCCGGCCAGTGCTTCGGCGTTCAGCACGATGCACTCGATGCCAAGGGCCTCTGCTGCCTTTTTGGCGCTTTCCGCATCGGCGGTCTGTTCTGCTGCCAGCCGCACGGCAGCGCCCGCCACGGCAAAGCCCTGCTGCTGTAAAATGCGCACAGCTACGGCGCATTCTCTGCTGCCGTCCATCTGCACCAGAACCTTATCCTGACTCTCGTAGGTGTCGAACCCACTGCCGGGCAAAAATGTGTCGCTCATGTTCCCTGCCTCCCGCCATGTGCTTTGCTTTGGGCCACGGCCAGCTGGTCGCAGCGTTCGTTCTCCGGGTGGCCTGCGTGGCCCTTGACCCAGACATAGGTGATCTTGTGCCGGGCTTCCTGCTCCAGTGCCTGTGCCCAGAGGTCCGGGTTCAGGGCGGGGGAGCCATCTGCTTTTTTCCAGCCCCGGCGCTGCCAGTTTTTGGCCCAGCCCTTCTGAAGCCCGTTGATGACATACTGGCTGTCGGAGCACAGCCGTACCTCGCACGGCTCCTTGAGCTGGCGCAGTGCTTCGATAAAGGCTGTCAGCTCCATGCGGTTGTTGGTGGTGCTGTCGTCGCCGCCGCTCAGCTCTTTTTCGTAAACTTTGCCGTTAAAACGGTAGCGTAGCACGGCACCCCAGCCGCCCGGGCCGGGATTGCCGCTGCATGCGCCGTCGGTGTACACTTCGACCTGCTTCATGCGGTTCTCCTTCTAAAATGAGTTGCTTCTATTTAGCGCTATTTTCCGGCTTCTGTCAAGTGCGAATGTATATTCCGTGCCGGAGCTGCCAAACCTTGGAATTGACAAAAACGCCGGGAAATACTATACTTATCCTAACAAAATGCGTATAGGGGCGCACCGCAGGCGTGTGCCCGGGCGTTCCAACAGAAAAGCCACGGTCGCATCGAGCAGATGGACCTATCTGGCACAAAACCTCTTACGGAACAGGCAGCGGTTTGCAAAAAACACGCTGAGAAATAAATTCTATACGGTGCATCCAACGGAAGCCGATGCGATTTTTCAAGGTGCTTCCCATGCACAGCGCGGCTGTTCCCACAAGCGGGGACGGCCTGCGCTGTAATTATTTTGGAGGTCAGAATGGCACAGTCGAAAGAAAATACCAATAATTCCGCACGCAGCAAGGCAGCAGCTGCTGCTCAGAGCACCGGCGCACCCGCCGCGCAGACGGGCGAAAAGCGCCCCCGCACCACCCGCCGCCCTTATTATAACCGTCGGCCCCGCCGCCCGCAGCAGCCCAGAGAGGCCGCTGTGCCCATCCACATCTACCCGCTGGGCGGTCTGGGCGAAGTGGGCAAGAACATGACCGTGTACGAGTGCAACGGCGACATGATCATCGTGGACTGCGGCCTTGTGTTCCCGGACAGCGACATGTACGGTGTGGACATGGTCATCCCGGACTTCACCTTTGTGGTGCAGAACAAGGATAAGATCAAGGGCCTGCTCATCACCCACGGCCACGAAGACCACATCGGCAGCATCCCGTATCTGCTGCAGAAACTTGACCTGCCCATCTATGGCACCCGCCTGACCTGCGGCCTGATCCGCAACAAGCTGGAGGAGTTCGGTCTGGCAGGTAGGACCAAGTTCGTGGAGATCACCCCCAGACAGAAGATCAAGCTGGGCTGCTTTACCATTGAGCCCATCCATGTGAACCACTCCATCCCGGATGCGGTGGCCTTTGCCATCGACAGTCCGGCGGGCACCATCATCCAGACCGGCGACTTCAAGATCGACTACACTCCGCTGGCCTGCGGCGTCACCGACCTGTCCACGCTGGCCGAGTACGGTCAGCGCGGCGTGCTGGCCCTGCTGAGCGATTCCACCAACTCCGAGCGCCCGGGCTTTACCGCCACCGAGCAGAAGGTGGCTGCAGGCGTGCGCAATCTGTTCGCCCGTGCCCGCAACAAGCGGATCATCATTGCCACCTTTGCTTCCAACATCTACCGCGTGCAGCAGATCATCGATCTGGCCGTGGAGGATGGCCGCAAGGTGGCATTCAGCGGCCGCAGCATGGTGAACAACACCGCCATGGCGCAGGAACTGGGCTATATGCACATCCCGGAGGGCACCCTCATCAGCGTGGATGAGCTGAACCAGTATCCTCCGGAGCAGGTAGTGCTCATTACCACCGGCAGTCAGGGCGAACCCTTGAGTGCCCTTTCCCGTATGGCATCCTGCAGCCACCGTCAGGTGCGCGTGGGCCCCGGCGACTTCATTATCATTTCGGCAAATCCCATTCCCGGCAACGAGAAGAGCGTGACCAAAATCGTCAATGGTCTGCTGCTGCTGGGTGCAGAGGTCATTTACGAGAGCATGTACGATGTGCATGTTTCCGGCCACGCCTGTCAGGAAGAGCAGAAACTCATGCTCACCCTGACGAAGCCTAAGTTTTTCCTGCCGGTGCACGGCGAGTACAAGCAGCTCAAAAAGCACGCCCTCACCGCTGCCAGCCTTGGCATCCCTACCAGCAACATTCTGATCGCGGAGAACGGCTCCAATGTCATTCTCAGCCAGGACGAGATAAAGCTGGGCGAGCCTGTCACCGCCGGTGCAGTGATGGTGGACGGCCTTGGCGTGGGCGACGTGGGCAATGTGGTCCTGCGCGACCGCAAGCACCTGTCCGAGGACGGTCTGGTCATCATTGTGGCCACCGTGGACAGCAAGACCGGCAAGGTGCTGGCCGGCCCGGACCTTGTGAGCCGCGGCTTTGTGTATGTGCGCGAGAACGAGAGCCTGATGGACGGTGCACAGAGCATCGTGGAAAATGCGCTGGACCGCTGCGTGGATGAACATGTGCGCGACTGGAACAGCGTCAAGACCCGCGTGCGCGAGGCACTGAGCAGCTATATCTATCGGCGCACCAAGCGCAGCCCGATGATCCTTCCCATCCTGATGGAGGTCTGATCCGGGCACGCTGCCGCAAACAATGCGGCGGAAGGCAGGAGATTTGATGAAACAAAAACCAAGATGGACATTGGAGATGCTCACCGCCAGTCTGGCCGTGATGTGCGGCCTGCTGGTGCTGGTGCTGCTGATCCAGCGGCCCACGGCATGGCCGGCGCTGCTGGCACTGGTGGTGCTGTGGGGCGTTGTGGTGGTGCTGTTCCGCTGCCAGCTGCGCAAGTGGGTGGCCCGGTGGATGTGCGGCGGCAGCTTTGAAGGCTCCAAGCTGCAGTTCAGTCTGGAGCCGCTCTCTCAGCCGGCCGCGCTGCTTTCCGGTGAGACGGTGCTGTGGTACAATGCACAGTTCCGCACCCGCCTGTTGAACGGGCAGGATGCGCTGGTGAACCGCGTGCAGAAGGTGCTGCCCGGCCTTGATCTGCAGCAGTGCCGCAAGCAGGAGGGCCAGCTGCTGACCCTCGCGGACGGCATGTGGAGCGTACACAGCTCCACGGTGCCCGGCGATGCGGAGAGCATGACCCTGCTGGTGCTGAACGAGGAGACCGCCCTGCGCAAGGTGGAGGCGGAATACAAAGCCAGCCGTCCGGGCTATCTGGTGTTTCTGGTGGACGGCTACGACGATGTGTTCGGTGACATGCTGGACAGCGAGCGTGCCCGCCTGCTGGAAGGCATCAACCGCACGCTGGAGGATATGATCGGCCGGGGCAGCGGCTTTTTGCGCCGTGTGGCCAGCGGCCGCTATATCGCTGTGGTGGAAGAGCGCCAGATGGAGCAGTTCGCCAACCGGGGCTACGATGTGCTGGACAAGATCCGTGCGCTGGATCCCAGCGTGAACCTTTCGCTGTCCATCGGCATTGGCCGCGGGGCCAAGACCCTGCGGGAAGCCCAGGATATGGCCGTGCAGGCGCTGGATATGGCGCAGGGCCGCGGCGGCGATCAGGCCGCTGAAATGACACCGGACGGTTTTACGTTCTACGGCGGTGTGAGCCACGGCGTGGAAAAGCGCAGCAAGGTGCGCAGCCGCATCGTGGCCGATCAGCTGGTGAAGCTGATCAAGGAAGCAGATCATGTGGTCATTATGGGCCACCGCATGAGCGATCTGGATGCCATCGGCTCCGCCGAGGGCGTGCTGCGCATCTGCAAAATATGCGATGTCCCGGCGGTGATCGCGGTGCGGCGTGACGCTACCCTTGCGGGCAGCCTGATCGATGCATTGTGCCGTGCAGGCCAGAAGGACGACTTTATCGACCCGAAGGACGCACTGCCTATCATCTCCAAGCGCACTTTGTGCATCGTGGTGGATACATATCAGGTGGGCCTTGTGGAAAGCAAGGATATTCTGGAAAAATGCGGCAAGGTAGCCGTGATCGACCACCACCGCAAGGGCGTGGGCTACATCGAGAACCCGGCGCTGGTCTGCCATGAGCCGTATTCTTCCTCGGCCAGTGAGCTGGTCACGGAGCTTTTGCAGTACGTGGGCGAGCGCGACGACAAGCCCAACCGTGTGGAGGCCGAGGGCCTTTTGTCCGGCATCATGCTGGATACCCGCGATTTTACCCTGCACACCGGTGTGCGTACCTTTGAAGCTGCCGCTGCGCTGCGCCGCTATGGCGCGGAGACGGAGCGGGTGCGCCAGCTGTTCGATGTGACCATGGTGGAGTACAATGCCAAGGCAGATTTGGTGGAAAAAGCACGCATGTACAAAAACTGCGCGATCTCCGTCAGCGGCGAGGTGGCACCGGAAGCCCGCGTGGCCATTGCACAGGCGGCAAACGATCTGCTGACCATTCAGGGCGTGGATGCCAGCTTTGTGGCAGTGCAGGTGGGCACAGGCGTGAACATCTCGGCCCGCAGTCTGGGTGCCGTGAACGTGCAGGTGATCATGGAATCTTTGGGCGGCGGCGGCCACCAGACCATGGCAGCAGCACAGCTCAAGCATATCACGCCGGAAGCAGCCCGTGCCCGCATCGAAGGTGCCATCGACAAATACTATGCATCGCAGAAAAAGGGCGATGTAGAAGGAAAATAAACGGAACAGAGAGGATCACACCCATGAAACAGTACGATTACCTGATCGTTGGTGCCGGCCTTTACGGCGCGGTCTTTGCACAGGAAGCAAAAAAGGCAGGCAAGAAGTGCCTTGTGATCGATAAGCGCAGCCACATTGCAGGCAATATCTACACGGAGCCGGTGGAGGGCATCAACGTCCACCGCTACGGTGCACATATCTTCCATACCAACAACAAGGCTGTGTGGCAGTATGTGAACCAGTTTGCAGAGTTCAACCGCTACACCAACAGCCCGGTGGCAAACTACCACGGCGAGATCTACAACCTGCCCTTCAATATGAACACCTTTAATAAGATGTGGGGCGTTGTTACCCCTGCCGAAGCCAAGGCCAAGATCGAAGAGCAGAAGAAGGAAGCAGGCATCACCGACCCGCAGAATCTGGAAGAGCAGGCCATCAGCCTTGTGGGCACCGATATCTACGAAAAGCTTATCAAGGGCTACACTGGCAAGCAGTGGGGCCGCCCCTGCACCGAACTGCCGGCCTTCATTATCAAGCGTCTGCCGGTGCGCTTCACCTACGACGACAACTATTTCAACGCACTGTATCAGGGCATTCCCAATGGCGGCTACACCGCCATGGTGGAAAAGATGCTGGACGGCACCGAGGTGCGGCTGAATGTGGACTATCTGGCCGACCGCGAAAATCTGAACGCTCTGGCCGAGAAGGTGGTCTACACCGGCCCGGTGGATGCCTACTTTGGCTACAAGCTGGGTGCTCTGCAGTACCGCAGCGTCCGTTTTGAGACCGAGGTGCTGGACACCGACAACTATCAGGGCAACGCGGTGGTCAACTATACCGATGCGGAAACTCCCTACACCCGCATCATCGAGCACAAGCACTTTGAGTTCGGCACCCAGCCCAAAACGGTCATCAGCCGCGAGTACAGCGCTGAGTGGAAGAAGGGCGACGAGCCGTACTACCCCGTCAATGACGAGAAAAACGGTGCCCTGTATGCCGAGTACAAGAAGCTGGCCGATGCAGAGCCGGACGTGATCTTTGGCGGCCGTCTGGGCGAGTATAAGTACTATGACATGGACAAGGTCATTGAGGTAGCTCTGGACGTGGCTGCAAAGGAACTGAAATAAGAAAACTCCTTCAGTCATCACCTGCGTGATGCCAGCTCCCTCAACGAGGGAAAAGGACAAGCCTTCGGTTTTGCCAAAGGCCCCATCTCAGAGGGGGCTGTCTGCGAAGCAGACTGGGGGAGTTCACTTGAGGATAATGCTGCAATGCGCGCTTCCTCTTGCTCAAAAGCGACAAATGCGCTATACTATAAATACAACAACTGCACCGGTTTTCCGGTGAGAAGTGAGGGATAACATCATGAAAGTGATTCTCAAGCAGGATATCAAGGGCATTGGCAAGAAGGACGAGATCCACGAGGTCTCCGACGGCTACGCCCGCAACTATCTGTTCCCGCGCAAGCTGGCCGCTGTGGCAGATGCCAGCGCTGTGAACGTTGCCCGCAGCAAGGAAGCTGCTGCCGATTTCCACGAGGCTGAGACCGTAGCTGCTGCCAAGGATCTGGCCGCAAAGATCGAGGGCAAGACCGTGACCATCAAGGCCAAGGGCGGTGCATCCGGCCGTCTGCACGGCAAAGTCACCGGCAAGGAAGTTGCCGATGCTTTGGCTCAGCTGGCAGGCGCACCCATCGATAAGAAGAAGATCGAGCTGGAGACCAAGGACATCAAGGATGCCGGTGTGTTCAACGGCAAGGTCCGTCTGCACGTTGGTGTGGTCGCTTCTTTCAAGATCATGGTGGAAGTGGAACAGGCCTGATTTTTCTGCCATCTGCGCCCCCTCACAGCAGGGGGCGCTTTTTGGCTTTTCAGCGAAATGATGCAAAAGGATAAACTACCATGCCGAACGAACGACATTATTCCAATGAACTGAATCTGGAAAGCGTGGGCATCAACCTGCCCTACAACATGCAGGCAGAGCAGAGCGTGCTGGGTGCGGTGCTGCTCAAACCGGAAACGCTCACCGACTTGGTGGAGATCATCCGGCCGGAGATGTTCTACACCCGGCAGAATGCGCAGATCTACTCCGAAATGCTGCGCCTGTTCACCGCCGACCAGACCATCGACTTTGTGACGTTGCTGGACGCTGTTATCTCGGACGGCGTGTTCCCCAGTGCCGACGAAGCAAAGGTGTACCTGACCGGCCTTGCCGAGACGGTGCCCAGCATTTCCAACGTGAAGGCCTATGCCCAGATCGTGCAGGAAAAGTATCTGGTGCGCCAGCTGATGGGCGTTGCAAAGGACATCCTGCAGGATGCCGGAGATGAGCCGGATGCCGACCTGCTGCTGGAAAACGCGGAGCAGCGCATTTATGAGATCCGCTCCGGCCGCGATTCCAGCGCACTGACACCGCTTTCCTCCAGCATGGTGGAGACCCTGACCAACCTGCAGAAGATCAGCGGCCCGGATGCGGACAAATACAAGGGCATCCCCACAGGCTTCCGCCTGCTGGATACGGTGCTCACCGGCCTTGGCCGCGGCGACCTCATCATCCTTGCGGCCCGCCCCGGTATGGGCAAGACCAGCTTTGCGCTGAACATCGCCACCCGCGTGGCCATGCAGCAGAAGGTGCCGGTGGCCATTTTCAGCCTGGAAATGACCAAGGAACAACTCACGAACCGCATCCTTTCTGCCGAGGCCGGCATCGACAGTCAGGCATTCCGCACCGGTGCCCTGCGCGCCGAGGACTGGGAATATCTGGCCCTTGCCACCGAAAAGCTGCACGATGCACCCATCTATATGGACGATACCTCCGGCATCACCATCACCGAGATGAAGGCGAAGATCCGCCGGGTCAATCAGGACCCCACCCGCCCGAATGTGGGCCTCATCGTCATCGACTATCTGCAGCTGATGACCACCGGCCAGCGCAGCGAGAACCGCGTGCAGGAGATCAGCTCCATCACCCGAAACCTTAAGATCATGGCAAAGGAAATGAATGTGCCCATCATCGCACTTTCTCAGCTGTCCCGTGCGGTGGAAAAGCAGGGCAACAATTCCAGCCACCGGCCCCAGCTTTCCGACCTGCGCGATTCTGGTTCTATCGAGCAGGATGCCGACTGCGTTCTGTTCCTGTACCGCGATTCCTACTATGCCAGCCAGAACCCGGACGGCGCTGAGGTGGATGCCGATACGGCAGAGTGCATCGTGGCGAAGAACCGTCACGGCGAGACCAGCACGGTGCCGCTGGGCTGGGATGGTGCCCACACCCGCTTTATGGATGTGGACTTTAAACGCTGATGAACAATGAAAAAATTCTGGCGCATGTGCGCATGTTTGTTCTGCGAGAAAAGCTGCTTTGTCCGGGCGAGCCGCTGCACTTGGCCGCGGCAGTGTCCGGCGGGGCGGACAGCATGGCACTGCTGCGCATCCTGCTGGCCCTGCAGCCGGAATTCGGGTTTGTGCTTTCGGCCTGCCATGTGAACCACGGCCTGCGCGGTGAGAGCGCCGACCGGGACGAAGCCTTTGTGCGGGCGGAATGCGCCCGGCTGGGTGTGCCGCTGCGGGTGTTCCATGCTGCAGAGATGGCCGACGAAGTGGGCCTGCCGTCGGAACATGCCGGGGAGGACTGGGCGCGCCGCCTGCGCTATGCCTGCTTTGCGCGTTTGTGCGGGGAGGGGATAGATGACGTTGCAACGGCCCATACTGCAAATGATCAGGCTGAGACCCTGCTGCTGCGGCTGGCCCGGGGCACGGGGCTGCACGGTGCGGCAGGCATCCGGCCAAAGCGCGGGTGCTACCTGCGGCCATTGCTGGCCCTTACCCGGCAGGATACCGAAAGCTTCTGCCGTGCAGCCGGGCAGGCATGGGTCACAGATGAGACGAACGCGACCGATGCCTATGCCCGCAACCGGGTGCGCCGTGCGGCACTGCCTGCACTGCAGAGCACCAACGGCGCAGCGGTGGAAAACCTTGCCCGCTTCTGCGAGAAGGCAGCCCGCGCGGATGCCTATTTTGCCCGGAAGGCCGAAGAGCTGCTTTCCGCTGCACGTCTGGATGCGGCACAGGCTGCCATCAAAAGCCCGGAAGCCTGCACGGTGTGGCGGCTGGGCCCGCTTTCCGCTGCGGATGCGCTTATTCTGGAAGCAGCCATGCATTCGCTGACGGCTCCCGTGCGTGACGCAGAGGAAAAATATGTGCAGCTGCTGTGCGGCCTTGTGCGGCGCGGCAGCGGTGCGGTACAGCTGACTGACCGGGTGCGCTTTTGTGCCGGAGACGGATGCTTCTGGCAGGAGATTGTGCCGGAACGGCCCCGGCAGCTGGAAGACAAACGGCCGGAAAGCCAGCCCTTTCAGCCGGAAAAACAGGCAGAATACTGCCTTGCGGGCGACTGGAAGGTGACTGCAGGGCTTTTCACGGCTGATTTTGAAGAAAAAAATACAAGTCGTTCATAAAAAAAGACTTAAAAAATCAGGCGGATTATGCTAGAATAACTACGTTGTATGCTGGTCTTGTCCTGCGCACCCGCCAGCCGGGAGATGTCTACCGCCCGGCGGGGCGAAGTGTACACAACCGGCTGCGCAAGTGGATGAACGAAACGGGCATCCCGGCCAGCCAGCGCGATCAGCTGCCGCTGCTGGCGGCGGGCAGCGAAGTACTGTGGGTCTGCGGTGCGGGCTTTGCCGAGGGCCTTGCCCCGGATGCAGACACTGCGCAGGTGCTGCAGATGGAAATGGAACATAGGGAGGAAATAACATGAGTATGCATGATGATATCAAGACTGTTCTGGTCAGTGAAGAAGAGTTAAAGGCAAAGGTTGCTGAGCTGGGTGCCCAGATCAGCAAGGATTACGAGGGCAAGAACCTTGTTCTGGTGTCCATCCTCAAGGGCTCGGTGGTGTTTATGGCCGACCTGATGCGTGCGGTGAGCATTCCCTGCAGCATCGATTTTATGGTGGTGTCCAGCTACGGTGGCAGCAACACTGTTACCAGCGGCCTTGTAAAGATCATCAAGGATCTGGACGGTGATCTGTCCGGCAAGGATGTGCTGATCGTGGAGGATATTCTGGATACCGGCGTCACCCTCTCGAATCTGGTGCCCATGCTCAAGATGCGCAACCCCAACTCGGTAAAGATCTGCACCATTCTGGACAAGCCCAGCCGCCGCAAGGCCGATATCCAGCCCGACTACGAGGGCTTCCAGGTGCCGGACGAGTTCGTGGTGGGCTACGGTCTGGACTACGATGAAAAGTACCGCAACCTGCCTTATGTGGGTGTGCTCAAGCCTGAAGTCTACGAGAAGTGATTTCTCACACTATAATTCATCCAAGAACTGGAGTTGATTTTTTTGCAATCCAAAAGACCCCGTTTCAATCCGCTGATCCTTGCTCTGGCGCTGGCGGCGGTGCTGATGGTCTGGTCGGTGCTGGGCGGCACCGGCTCTGCCAACAGCTCTTCCATGGAATATTCCACGGTGGTGCATTATTTTGAAAGCCTGCAGGTCACGCAGTTCTCGCTGGACCTGAACACCGGCGTGATCACCATGAACCTCAAGGAAGGCGGCAAGAACAACCTGCCCTTGCCCGATACCACGTCCCAGAGCACCACGCAGGCCACCGGCGGACTGCTGAGCGGTATGCTGTCCTCCTCGGATGAGGATACTGCTGCGCAGAAGAACAGCGACGGCACTGTGACTGTGCGCTACAAGCTGCCCTATGCATCCATGTTCGTCAAGTATGTGGGCGACTACATTGCCGCCTATGACGAAGCAAACCCGGATGCTCCCATGGTGTACGATTATACCCCTGTCAAGGAAAACATCCCATGGATGGAGATCCTGTTCTATCTGGCAATGCTGGGCTGCACCGGCTTCCTGCTGTTCTCCATGATGCGCGGCGGTGCTGGCGGCGGCGGGATCATGAACGTTGGCAAAGCCAAGGTGAAGGACGAGCACGAGAACCAAAAGACAGCCACCTTTGCCGATGTTGCCGGTGAGGACGAGGAAAAGGAAGAGCTGAAAGAGGTCGTGGAGTTCCTGAAAAGCCCGGAAAAGTTCAACACTCTGGGTGCCCGCATTCCCCACGGCGTGCTGCTGGTAGGCCCTCCGGGCACCGGCAAGACCCTGCTGGCCCGCGCCTGCGCAGGCGAGGCCGGTGTGCCCTTCTATTCCATTTCCGGCTCTGACTTTGTGGAAATGTACGTCGGCGTGGGTGCATCCCGCGTGCGTGACCTGTTCGATAAGGCAAAGAAGTCCATGCCCTGCATCATCTTCATTGATGAGATCGATGCTGTGGGCCGTCAGCGCGGTGCCGGTCTGGGCGGCGGCCACGATGAACGCGAGCAGACCCTGAACCAGCTGCTGGTGGAAATGGACGGCTTTGAGGCCAACGACGGCATCATCGTCATGGCGGCCACCAACCGTGCCGACATTCTGGATAAGGCCCTGCTGCGGCCGGGCCGCTTTGATCGTCAGGTCTATGTGGGCCTGCCGGATGTCAAGGGCCGTGAGGAGATCCTCAAGGTCCACACCAAAAAGAAGCCGCTGGCCCCGGATGTCTCTCTCAGGGTCATTGCACAGCGCACCGCAGGCTTTGCGGGCGCAGACCTTGAGAACCTTGTCAACGAAGCGGCTCTGCTGGCTGCACGCCGCAACCGCAAGGCCATTACCATGGAGGATATCGAGGAAGCTTCCATGAAGGTGATGGCCGGCCCGGAGAAGAAGAGCCGCGTTGTGACCCCGGAGGAAAAGAAGCTGACTGCTTACCACGAGGCAGGCCACGCTGTGGCGGGCTTCTACTGCAAGCATCATCCCCGTGTGCACGAGATCACCATTATCCCGCGTGGTCAGGCTGGCGGCTACACCATGTACCTGCCCGAGAAAGACCGCAGCTACGTGACAAAGGGCGAAATGTTCGAGGATATCGTTTCCAGTCTGGGCGGCCGCGTGGCCGAACAGCTGATCCTGGAGGATATCTCCACCGGTGCTTCCAATGATCTGCAGCAGGCCACCAACATTGCCCGCCAGATGATCACCAAGTACGGCTTCTCGGAGCGGCTTGGCCCTGTGGTGTACGGTACCTCGCAGGAGGAGACCTTCCTGGGCCGCGATCTGGGTCAGGGCAAGGGCTACAGCGAGACCACCGCTGCCGAGATCGACGGCGAGATGCGGGATATCATCGATGAAGCCTACGAGACCTGCCGCCGCACCCTGACCGAGCACATCGATCAGCTGCACGCGCTGGCACAGGCCCTGATGGAACGCGAGAAGCTCAACGAGCAGGAGTTCAACACCATTATGGCGGGCGGCACACTGCCCCCGCGTGAAGGCGATGAGCCGAAGCCGGAACAGCCTGCTCAGACCGTGCAGGCTGCCCCTGCAGAGACCGCTCAGCAGGCCGAAACTGCTGAATCTGCAGAGACCGCTGAGCCTGCCGAACAGGCCGAAACGGCCCAGCCGCTGCCGGAGACCGCTGCACCGGAAACGCCGGATGCACAGGACCCGCAGAACTGATTTGATCCAAACGGAAAGGAGCGAGTGTCGTGGAGGAAAATTTTAACCCGGTCGCACGGACCCGCGCAAACTATTACACCCCCGGCAGCCCGGTGCAGTTCGTCTGCGTGGAGCTGCTCAAGGGTGATGTCAGCGGGGAGCACGCGGTCTGCCTGACCTTCAAGAATATTTCCAAGGTGACCCTGACCGCGCTGGAGATCCACTTCAAGTGCAAGGGCGTGGACGGCGTGATCCTGTGCGAGGACCGGTTCGAGTACCGTGACTTGGAAGTAAAGCCCGGCGAACTGTTTGGCATGGACGATGCGGTGTTCGTTACCGCAAAGGCCATCACCAGCGTGGATGTTTCGCTGTGCAACGTGTACAACGGCAAGCGGGTGGTGCATCTGGACGGCATCAAGCGCGTGCGCCTGCCTGCCCCCAAGCGCCTGTCTGCTGAGCTGGAAAAGGCGCTGGAGACCCGCATGAACCGCCAGGAGCTGAAGTATCAGCCGCAGGTGTTTGAAAATGGCTGGTACTGCGCCTGCGGTGCCTTCCACCCGAAGGAGGAGGATACCGTGTACTGCTCGGAGTGCGGCTGCGACCGCATCCTGCTGCAGAACGCGCTGAACACCCTGCTGCAGCCGGAACAGCCTGCCCAGACCGAGCCGGAACTGGAAACGCCTCTTGCCCCGCAGGCCGAAGAGCCTACCCGCATTATGGGCGCAGCGCCCGTGCAGGAGGAGCCGACCCGGATCATGGGTGCACCGTGCCGTGAAGCAGAACCACAGCCGGAAGAACCTGCTGCAGAGCAGACCCGTGTGATGGATGCCGGAATGCGGGCACAGTTCCCGGGCAGGGCATCCCATGCAGCTGCGGACGAAGGCACCCGTGTGATGCCTGCTGCAGCCCGCCGTGCACAGCCGATATCTCAGCAGCCGGAGCCTGCCTATGACGACGAGGAAGAATACGAGGACGAGCGCGACAGCGTGGCCGAAGCGCTGATCCGCTGGGTGCCGCCCATCACTGCCATTGTCTGTGCAGCAGTGGCACTGTGCGGCTTCGTGTATTACCAGTTCGTGCTGTAACACAAACAGCAGCGGAGAGGGCGGTATGCCTTCTCCGCTTTTTTGTATGCCAGAAGAAGGGAGAACCATTATGCCGGAAGAAGCCTTACAGGCTGTCTTTGAGATCAAGACTGCCTGCGATGAGATCAGCCGCCGCCTGCTGCGCTGGCACTGGGAGCACAAACCCGGTGCGCACAGCTTGGGTGCATTGCTGGATCACGTTGCACAGCGCCAGCAGGAAAGCCCGGACTACTACGACCGTATGCCGGATCTTTCCGGCAAAAACAGCTGGCAGCAGCTGGATACCACCATTTGTATGCGGGTTCTGCTGGACCCGGAAAAGGATGCCGCCAAACCGCTGGACCTGCTGGGCAATACCAGCAATCCGGGTGCGGCCCGCCGCGCCTGCAATGCTGTGCGCACCGCCCGCAACGAAGCCGCCCACGCCACCGATCACACCGATGCCGCTCAGGCGGCGATCCTGTTCAACGAGGCGGTGGAGAGCTTGGAAGACGGCTATGTGGGCACGGCTTTCCGCGAGAATGAGCTTGCCCGCTATTACCGCGATGCAGAAAATTATCTGGCACGCTGCGGCGCAAAGGAGCCGATCGCATCCAGCCGTGCGCCGGAAGAAAAAACGGCTGCGCACGAGCCAGCCCGCCAGAGCACAAAGCAGGGCCAGAACCGCAGCGCCCAGAGCCGCAAAACGGCCGGCAGCCGTTCCTCCGGCAGCAGAAGCACCACAGCGCGCAGCAGCTCGGCCAAAAGCCGCAGCACGGCAGGCCGCAAAAAGAAACAGAGAAGAACTGGCAATAAAACCGTGTTTATCGTTCTGCTGGTGGTCCTGCTGCTGGGGCTTGCCGTGCGTGCATGGAGCATGGGCGCAGCCTGACCGCCTGTAATGCCCTGCTTCTCAGAAAAAAGCCGTCTTTTGTACACAGTTGCCAGAAAAACAAAAATGCGTTCGGAATAAACCGGGAAAAGCGCATCTTGCGGGATGGGTGAAAGCGGTTTATAATAAGCATGAAAACGTTTACACATAACAATGCATCCCAAAAGAGAGAAGTACTGCAAATGACCATCAGTGATATTGCAAAAATGGCGGGTGTATCCAGTGCGGCGGTCAGCCGCTACCTGAACGGAGGCCCCCTGAGCGAACAGAAGAGGGCTGTCATCCACGAGGTAGTGGAAAAGACCGGCTACCGCCCGGATACCGCCGCCCAGACTCTGCGCACCGGAAAAGTGAATCAGGTGGGGGTGATCGCTCCCAGCATCAGTTCCCAGTCGGTGGGGGCAGATCACGGCAGGCATTGCCAGTGCAGCTGGATGCAAAGAGCTATCTGCTGCTGCTGGGAAACACCGAGCTGGATGCCCAGCGGGAATTGGGCTATCTGACTGCCATGCGGCGCAACCACGTGGCGGGCATCATCCTGCTGGGCAGCTATTATACTCCTCAGCTGGCGCAGGCGCTGAAAAACTGCCGTGTGCCGGTGGTGGTAACAGGCCAGCGTTTTCAGGATGTGGCCTGCGTGTACAACGACGACCGCACTGCAGCCCGGGAACTTGCCCAGCGGATGCTGGACCATGGCCGCAGAAGGATCGTTTATATTGGCGGTACAGAGCGGGACGATGCCACCGGCGTGCAGCGCCGTGAGGGCGTGCAGGATGCGCTGAACGCTGCCGGACTGAACGGCGAACAGATGCCCCGCATCTGCTGCAACGCCTTTACCATGGAGGAGGGCCCAGCGCTGTATGCAGGAACTGCTGGTGCGCTGCCCGGATCTGGACGGTGTGGTCTGCGTGACTGACACGGTGGCCTTTGGCGCCATGCGTGCCCTGCGGGAAGCAGGACGGCATGTGGGGCAGGATGTGGGTCTTGCAGGCGTTGGCGACAGCTGGGCTGGCAGCATGATGGAACCGGGGCTGGCAACGGTGCGCTTTTACCAGAAGCAGGTGGGGCAGGAGGCTGCCCGGATCCTGCTGCAGATGCTGGAAGAAAATGGGAGCAGCGGGCCTGTGCGTCAGGTGACGCTGGGCTATCAGATTGTGGAGCGAGGCTCCCTTTGATGATAAAGGATAAAGTATGGGTCGTAAGCTGATTTTTCTGGATATTGACGGCACGCTGCTGCCGCCGGGTGATATGCTCATCCCGGAAAGCACTCTGGCTGCACTGGATCGCGCCAGAGCAAACGGACACAAGCTGTTTTTGTGCACCGGCCGCAACCACCGCATGACCGAACCGCTGCTGCGGCACGACTGCTTTGCGGGCGCAGTGTGCAGCGCCGGCGGCTATGTGCTGTGCGATGGCAAGACTCTGGTGGATATCCCCATGGAGCCGCAGCAGGCTGAAGGCGTGCGCGCGGCGCTGGAGCGCAATGGCGTGGAGTGCACGCTGGAAGCCCGGGATGCCACCTTTGGCGGAAGCAAGATGGCTGAGAGGTGGAAATTTATCCACAAAAAGAACGATGCACCGCTGAACAGCGAAGCAGAACGCTGGCACAAAGCCATGGAAGAGGGCATGTCCATCCTGCCGCTTTCCGATTACAAAGGAGAACCGCTGTATAAGATCGTGTTCATTGCCGACCACGAGAGCGACCTTGCCGAGGCAAAGCAGCTCTATGCCGACCAGTTCGTGTTCTGCGAAAGCAAGCTGGACCGCCTGACCGATGGCTTTGTGAATGGTGAGCTCATCAACCGCAAATTTGATAAGGGCACCGGAATCAAGGCCATCTGTGATCATCTGGGCTGCACGCTGGCGGATACCATCGGCTTTGGTGACAGCGATAATGACCTGCAGATGACCGATGTTGTCGGCATCAGTGTGTGCATGGCCAATGGCTCCGAAAACCTGAAAAAGCGGTGCGACCGCATTGCTCCCTCGGTATACGAGGACGGCATTGCAAAGGAGTTCAAGGCGCTGGGTCTGATCTGAAAAAACAACAAAGGCTGCGGCAGGGATAAGACCCGGGCCGCAGCTTTTTTGCTGCCACAGGGTTTTATAAAACGGAAAAACGTGGTAGAATAAACCAGAATGCCGGGTTCAAAGCCCGGCAAAAAGGGAGGAATTGAAATGCGTTCCGTTCTGGAAGTATGTGTGGACAGCACTGCCAGTGCACTGGCAGCAAAGCGCGGCGGTGCCAGCAGGCTGGAACTGTGTGCCGACCTGATCGTGGGCGGTACAACGCCCAGCCTTGCGCTGGTGCGTCAGGTCAAGGCGGAGACCGGCCTGCCGGTGCGCGCTCTGCTGCGGCCCCGGTTCGGAGATTTCTGTTACGACAGCTACGAGCTTGCCCAGATGGAACAGCTGGCCGCAGAGCTGGTGGAGGCCGGGGCGGATGGTATCGTGACCGGTGTGCTGACCCCGGAAGGGCAGCTGAATGCGGATGCCATGCGGCCCATTTATGCGGCGGCGCGCAGGGCAGCGGAAAAGGCAGGCCGTCCGGTGGCGTGTACCCTGCACCGTGCCTTTGATGTCAGCGCCGACCCCTTTGCGGCACTGGAAACGGTCCGGAGCATGGGCCTTTGTACCATCCTCACCAGCGGGCAGGCGGCGAGTGCCCCAGAGGGAGCGGAGCTTCTCGGCCGACTGGTGGAGCGGGCAGGGGACAGCGTGGAAATTCTGGTAGGTGCCGGTGTCACGGCACAAAACATCCCGGCACTGGCCGCACAGACCGGGGCACATGCGTTCCACCTTTCCGGCAAGCAGGTGCTGCAAAGCCGCATGACCTTCCGCCGCGAGGGTGTGCCCATGGGGCTGCCGGGCTTTTCAGAGTTTGAGGTATGGCAGACGGGTGAAGAAAATATCCGTGCTGCACGGCAGGCACTGGATGCGATCAAGAACAACTAAAACGAAAGCGCTCTCCCAACGGAAACCCGGTGGGAGAGCGCTTTTTATGATGATGAATTTGAAGGGTGAAGATAGCTTAGTAATGCAGCTCGTCGCCGGTCAGTGCTTCCAGCACCGGCAGCATGGCAGCGGCCTCGGCCTTGGCGGCGGGCAGATCCATATCGCGGTAGTTGCCGCACTCCACTTCGCTGGCCCCGGGCACAGCGCCCTCAAAGCCAGCCATGAAGCGGAAGGATTCCACCGTCAGCTCCAGTGCCTCGGCGGGAGTCAGGCCGCGGGTGAGCAGATAGAAGCCGGTGCGGCAGCCCATGGGGCCAACGTAGATCACGCTGTCCTGAAAGGCGCTGTTGCGTGCATAGGTGGCAAACAGATGCTCCAGCGTGTGGGCGGCACCGGTGGACAGGTAATCGCCGTGATTGGGCCTTTTCATGCGGATGTCCCATGTGAGAACATCGCCGTCCTGACGGCTCAGATACATGCCGCGGTCCAGTTTGGTATGGTCAACACAGAAGCTTGCAATGCGTTCCATGATCTTCTCCTTTGGCTTATGCCTGCAGGCGCTGCACGCTGCCGTGCGCGCAGTCCACAGCGATCATCAGACCGTCGCGGATGTGGCTGGTAGCACCGGCGGCACCCACAACGGTAGGCTTGAGCAGGGCCTTGCCGGCAATGGCAGCGTGGCTGTTCAGGCCCGGCTCTTCCACCACCAGAGCGGCGGCATCACGCACATAGCTCAGCATTTCGTTGCTGGTGGAGGGCACCACCAGAACCATGCCGGGCTTGAACTTTGCACGCACCTCTTCCAGAGTGCGGCAGACGCAGGCCTTGCCGGTGGCGCTGGTTACGTCGGCATTCTCGCGGCCAACGCCCACACCGGTAGCCAGACAGTTGCCTACCATGTGGATCTTGATCATGTTGGTGGTGCCGGACACGCCCACAGGCACGCCTGCGGTCACAACGGCCAGCTCACCGTTGTGCAGGTAGCCGTTCTCCTTGGCCAGAGAGGTGGACATCTCGATCAGCTCATCGGTGCTGTGTGCCAGAGGCATCATCAGCGGGGTGATGCCCCAGCTCAGGGCCAGCTGACGCTGCACCTGCTCCTTCATCACGCAGGCGATGATGGGCTGCTCCGGGCGGTACTTGCTCAGCAGACGGGCGGTGTTGCCGGACTCGGACACGGTGACGATGGCGGCGGCGTTCACGTCCTTGGCGGTCAGGCAGGCAGCGTGTGCAGTTGCATCGCTCACACTGATCTTGCCGGTGTTCTCGGTGAGGGGAACAAAGCGGGCGTGGTTCTCCTGCTCGGTGCGCTCAGCAATGGCAGACATGGTCTTGAGGGCCTCCACGGGGTAAGCACCGGCAGCAGTCTCGCCGGAGAGCATGATGGCAGAGGTGCCGTCGTAGATGGCATTTGCCACGTCGGAGATCTCGGCACGGGTGGGGCGGGGGTTCACGATCATGCTGTCCAGCATCTGGGTAGCGGTGACGATGGGCTTGCCAAAGGAGAAGGAGCGCTCGATGATATTCTTCTGAATGCCGGGCAGCTCGGTAAAGTCGATCTCAACGCCCAGATCGCCGCGGGCCACCATGACAGCATCGGCTGCAGCCAGAATGCTGTCGATGTTGTTCACGCCCTCACGGTTCTCGATCTTGGCGATGATGCGGATATCGGAATCATACTCGTTGAGCAGGTTGCGGATATCGTACACATCCTGTGCGGTGCGCACGAAGGAAGCAGCGATGAAGTCAAAGCCCTGCTGTGCGCCAAAGATGATATCGTCGCGGTCGCGCTGGCTCATATACGGCATGGACAGATGCACGCCGGGCACATTGACACCCTTCTTGTTCTTGATCTTGCCGTTGTTCAGCACCTTGCACACGATGTCGGTGTCGTTCACGGTGACGATCTGCAGCTTGATCAGGCCGTCGTCCAGCATGATGGTGCCGCCGGGCTGCACATCCTGCGGCAGGTCCTTATAGGTGATGGAGCAGATCTCCTTGGTGCCCTCCACCTCGCGGGTGGTCAGGGTGAAGGTCTGGCCGGCTTCCAGCATTTCAGTGCCGTTCTTGAAGTCCTTCAGGCGGATCTCGGGGCCCTTGGTGTCCAGCAGGGCAGCGACCGGCTTGCCCAGCTCTTCACGGATGGCCTTCAGCTTTTCAAAGCGGCCCAGATGCTCCTCGTGAGAGCCGTGGGAAAAATTAAAACGGGCAACATTCATGCCGTTGGCGACCAGCTCGCGCAGAACGCCTTCCTGATCGGTGGACGGGCCCAGAGTGCAGATGATCTTTGTTTTTCTCATATACTTTTACTACCTCCAACTGCAACTTCACATTCTCTATTTTGCGGCAGGCTGTCCGCTGTCATACAGACAGCTGCACGTGGCCAACGGGAAAAATCCCGTGCTGTGGTACAAAAGCGGAAAAATCCTGTGGTTCAAAACTTTTCCACCTATTATTATATCCGCTGGGATACAATAGGGCAAGGAAAACTTTGCGCTGTGGCTGAATTTTTTAGGCGGTCAAGAAATCTTTGCCACGGAATGACGCATTTACGTTTAAAAATGAAAAAACGCCCGGTCAATTCGTGAACAAAATGACGAACATTTTGGTGAAAATGACGGATATTTGCGGGAAGGCGAAAAAGCTTGCATCCGGCACAGGATTTGCTTATAATGATAAGTAAAGATAGTATCACTTATCCGGGGCAGGTCCCCGGAAGAAATGGAGAAAAAACGATATGGAAAAGCGTGTTTTTCTGATCGTCCTCGACAGCTTTGGAATCGGTGCAGAGCCGGATGCCGCCGCCTTTGGCGACGAGGGCACCAACACCCTGGGTGCCATTGCAAAACATCCCAACTTCAACTGCCCCAACCTGCAAAAGATGGGCATGTTCAACATTGATGGTGTGACCGCAGGCGAAAAGACCGCAGCGCCCATCGGCTCCTTTGCCCGCCTGCAGGAGCAGAGCATGGGCAAGGATACCACCATTGGTCACTGGGAGATCGCCGGTGTGGTAAGCCCCAAGCCGCTGCCCACCTTCCCGAACGGCTTCCCGGATGAGCTGATCCACGAGTTTGAGGAAAAGACCGGCCACAAGGTGCTGTGCAACAAGCCTTACTCCGGCACGCAGGTACTGAAGGATTACGGCGAGCAGGCCATGAAAGAAAACGCCCTTATCGTTTACACCAGTGCCGACAGTGTATTTCAGGTGGCCGCCAACGAAGAGCTGGTGCCGGTGCATGAGCTGTACCGCTACTGCGAGATCGCCCGCGAGATGCTCAAGGGCGAGTACGGCGTGGGCCGCGTGATCGCACGCCCCTTCCTGGGCCACACTGCGGATACCTTCTACCGCACCACCAACCGCCACGACCTGAGCCTCAAGCCGCCCCGCGCTACCATGCTGGATCTGCTGAAAGATGCTGGCAGGGATGTGATCGCTGTGGGTAAGATCTTTGACATCTTCGACGGTGAGGGCGTGACCGAAAAGATCAAGACCACTGGCAACACCAATGGCATCGCCTTCACCAAGGCACTGCAGACCCGCGACTTTGAGGGCCTTGCCTTTGTGAATCTGGTGGACTTCGATATGCTCTACGGCCACCGCCGCGATGTAGCAGGCTATGCCGCCGCTGCCACCGAGTTTGACAAGTTCGTGGCCGACTTCATCCCCGGAATGCGGGAGGGCGATCTCCTCATGGTCACCGCTGACCATGGCTGCGACCCGTCCTATACCAAGACCACCGACCACACCCGCGAGTATGTGCCGTACCTGATCTGCGGCAAGGGCGTGAAGCCTGGCGTTGACCTTGGCACCCGTCTGTGCTTTGGCACCATCGCCCAGACCATCTGCGAGTATCTGGATGTGGATGCTTCCTCTCTGGACGGCAAGAGCGTCTGGAACGAGATCAAGGCATAATGATTTTATAGAATGAGAAAGCCGCCTGCATTGGTTCAAGATGCAGGCGGCATTTTTATGCAGTTTATCGGCACGGACTTTCTGGTGAAAAAGCAAAACAGGAAATGACCGCAGTCGTTTCCTGTTTTGCAAATAAAATAATATTTCCGCGATAGAGTCCGGAGCTTGCGCAGAGGATATTTCAAATCGTCAGGCCGCGTCGTTCTGCTGCGAAGCAGCATCCTGAATGGCACCCCAGATGGAGGAAGCCGCATTGTAGATGGACGATGCAGCCTGTTCCACCTCTTCCTGTGTGGGCAGGGAGATGGACGGTGCTTCTCCGGCCGTATCACCGCTGCCGGGCTCGCCCTCAGCGGGAGCTTCCGGCTCCTGCGGCTGGGTGTCGGCAGGCTGCTCTGTATCTGCAGGCTGGTCAGCCGGGACGGTCTCTTCCGGCAGGCTGTCGGCGGGCACTTCCTCGGGAACGCTCTCCGCAGGCACCTCCGAAACAGCGGCGTTCGGGTCGGTGGTGGGGGTGAACACATCGGTCTTTTCCGGCTTCTGGGTGGTGTCGGCAACGGTGCCCTCACCGCCCAGCACGGACGCGATCATTTCCCTGGCCTTGCTCACAGAAGCATCATCCGGTTTCATGACGTAGAGCTTCTGTCCCTTGGCAGAGTAGCACTTGGTGCTGCTGGAGCTTGTGCCGGTGACGGTATAGCTTTCAATATCCCACTCGGCAAAGTCGCTCAGCTGCATCCGCACCAGCGCACTGATCTGATCCTGCGAAAAGCTGGTCACAAAGCAGTCGGCTGCGGCATCCATGATCTTGGAAAAGCCCATCAGCAGGGCAGGGGACTTGATCTTGTTCAGCATGGCATCGATCACCTTCATCTGGTTGATGCCGCGCTGGATATCGCCGGATGCAAAGGCGTGACGCTCACGGGCAAAGGCCAGAGCGGCCTTGCCGTCCAGATGGTTCCAGCCCTCCACAAAGGTGGTGGGGTCATAGTAGCCGGGGCTGCCCACAGAAGTGAACGCCTGATCGGAGTAGACATCCACGCCGCCCAGCGCATCGATGATGCTGATGAAGCCCGCAAAGTTGATGCGGATGTAATGGTCCACATTGACGCCGTACAGATTGCCCAGTGTGGCCATGCTGGTTTCCACGCCGTACAGACCGGCGTGAGTCAGCTTATCCTTGCTGTCAGTGCCGGCAAGGTCTACGTAGTAGTCGCGCGGGGTGTTGATCAGGGCCACCCTCTTGGTGACAGGGTTCACGGCAGCAAGGATATTCACGTCGCTGCGGGCATTTTCGGTCAACTCGCCGCGGGTGTCCACGCCGCTGAGGTAGATCACAAACGGCTCCTTGGTGATCTTGTTGGCCTCGGCACCGGTGAGCAGGCCAGAGGTCATGCTGCCTAGGGCAGAAAGGCCCTGCTGGGCCCAGAAGCAGCCCAGCGCCATGGCAGCGCACAGGAACACCGAGAATACCCGGGCCACCTTGCCGGGAACATTGTACTCCTGACAGCGCTTTACCAGCAGCCACAAAAGCGCCAGCAGCGCGGCCAGAATGACCAGATACAGCACCGGCAGCATCTGGGTGCGCCACAGCTGCACCAGTGCCAGAATGCTTAAAATACCTTGTAAGATCAGCAAAATTTTCCCCCACTTGGAAGGTACTGCCACGGCTCCATCCACGGGCGGCTGGGCCTTGGGCGGTACGGGTGTGTTGTGGCCGCTGCGCGGCGGCTTCTGGGGAGGCTGGGCCGGAGGCGGTGTGCTGGGCTGTTCCGGCGGCAGCTCGGAAAAAAACGCCGAGCTGTCTACCTCGATGGGCGCAGTATCCTCAGAGCCTTCCTTGCGGCTGATGTGCCGCAGAGAACGGTAATCTTCGTGGGAACGATCGTTTTCATCCATCATTCAAAACCACTCCTTTTTGTCAGGAAACAGGTACAATGGTCAGCACTGCACGGGCCGGAAGGCAGGTGGCGGTCTGATCTTCGTTGGAAAGCCAGCCAAAGCCTTCACAGATGTGATCCGGGCAGGGCGAATCCACGAACCGGGCTGCACCGTCCTTGATCTGAATGTGGACGGTATAGTAACCGGTGTCCACATCATAGGTCTCATCCACGTCCAGCGGCAGGTTCATGGTGGTGTTGTTGTCGCCGTAGATCAGCTCGGCCCGCAGCCCGGAGCCGGAAGCGTGCACGCGGCGCACCACCAGCAGCACAGCGGCAATGGCCAGAATGACCACGGCAAAGAGAAGATTGGCAAGCAGCTTTTTGTTTTTCATGCGTTAATCCTTGATCTGTAATTGTTCCAGCTCGGCCAGCCACAGTGCGGCACAGGCATCGCTGGGCATCCGCCAGTCGCCGCGGGGCGAAAGGGTCACGCTGCCCACCTTGGGACCGTCGGGCAGGCAGCTGCGCTTGAACTGTTGGGCAAAGAACCGCCAGTAGAAGTTGCGCAGCCACTTGTACAGCACGCTGTCCGGGTACTCCGGCCGGCCTGCGAATGCAGTCTTTGCCAGCCGGAAGATCTTGGCCGGGCCAAAGCCGAAGCGCAGCACCTGATACAGGTAGAAATCGTGCAGCTCGTAGGGTCCCACAAGGTCCTCGGTCTTCTGCGCGATCTCGCCGTCCTTGGCAGGCAGCAGCTCCGGGGAGACGGGCGTATCCAGAATATCCAGCAGCACCGTGCGCAGAGCATCAGTGGCGGCAATGTCGGCTTCGTAGCGCACAAGGTGGCGCACCAGCGTTTTGGGCACACCGGCGTTCACACCGTACATGCTCATGTGGTCGCCGTTGTAGGTGGCCCAGCCCAGCGCCAGCTCCGAAAGGTCGCCGGTGCCCACTACAAGGCCTCCGGTGCGGTTGGCGGTGTCCATCAGCTCCAGCGTGCGCACGCGGGCCTGACCGTTTTCAAAGGTGACATCCAGCACGCTTTCGTCCTGACCGATGTCCGCAAAATGGCTGTGCACGGTGTTGGCGATATCGATCTCTTTAAAGGAGACCTGCAGCTCATCGCACAGGATCTCTGCGTTGCTGCGGGTGCGCTTCGTGGTGCCAAAGCAGGGCATGGTCACAGCCAGCACATCCCGGGCGGGGCGGCCCAGCTGCTTCATGGCACGCACGGCCACCAGCAGCGCAAGACAGCTGTCCAAACCGCCGGAAATGCCGACAACGGCGGTCTTTGCGTGGGCGTGTTCCAGCCGCTTTGCAAGGCCGTCGGCCTGCATTTTCAGAATCAGCTCACAGCGCTCGGCGCGGCGCTTGGGGTCGCCGGGCACAAAGGGTGCGGGGTCGATCCAGCGGGTCAGCGTGGTCTCTGCCGGTTCCAGATCGAACTCCACGGTCTGGTAGCCCTCGCCGCTCAGCTCAAAACTGGTGTTGCGGGCACGCTCGGCTTCCATGCGCTGGCAGTCGATCTCGGTCTCGGCACAGCCGCCGTCAAAGGGAGCGTTCTCCGCCAGAATAGTGCCGTTCTCGGCAATGAGGTCGTGGCCGGCGAACACCATGTCCTGCGTGCTCTCACCGTGCCCGGCGGAAGCATACAGGTAGCCGCACAGCAGGCGGGCAGACTGGTTGGACACCAGCGCCCGGCGGTACTCGGCCTTGCCGACGGTCTCATCGCTGGCGGAAAGATTTGCGATCACGGTCGCACCGGCCAGCGCGTGGAAGGTGGAGGGCGGCAGGGCGCTCCACAGATCCTCGCAGATCTCCACGCCCAGCACAAAGCTGGGCATCTGGCGGCAGCGGAACAGCAGGGAGGTGCCAAAGGGCACCTGCTGACCACACACCTCCACCAGCTCCACCCCGGTGCTGCCCGGGGTGAACTGGCGCTTTTCGTAGAACTCGCCGTAGTTGGGCAGATAGGTCTTGGGCACAAGACCCAGAATGCGGCCATGGCATAGCACGGCGGCGCAGTTGTACAGCTTGCCGTGCACCAGCAGCGGCAGGCCCACCAGCGTGACAACGTCCAGTGCTTTTGTTTCATCAAGCAGGGTGCTCAGGGCATCCAGTGCACCGGTCTGCAGCGTGCGCTGCAGAAACAGGTCGCCGCAGGTATAGCCGGTCAGGCAGAACTCGGGGAACACGGCCAGCTTTACGCCGCGGGCTGCAGCTTTGCGCAAAGCATCCGTGATCTGCCGGACATTATAGGCGCAGTCGGCCACCCGCAGTGCGGGAGAAAGGGCGGCTGCTTTCAAAAAACCATCTTTCATCGGAGGATTTCACATCCTGTCTTTCTTAGTTGACTGCAATTTCCTGCAGTGCACATAGTATACCACAAACAGACCCAAACGGGAAGTAAAA
>ENA-OQDC01000517-OQDC01000517.1-human-gut-metagenome-genome-assembly--contig:-NODE-517-length-26735-cov-4.335613_pt1 | contig 26735 bp, 23 predicted proteins | sample MGYA00242770_ERZ504601 | MGnify/ENA primary metagenome ERZ504601 (study PRJEB26092, sample SAMD00036305) | human gut metagenome | host: Homo sapiens | study: EMG produced TPA metagenomics assembly of...
AAATCAATATAATACGACATAATGTTACAAAAATCAATAAAATATTACAATAATATTACGAAATAATAATGAAAAGTATTGACATACTATCTATAAGTGCTATAATACACACATACTCGAGATTAACAAAATTGTAACATTTAAAGGAGGAACATTATGATAACGAGGAAAATGAGACTATCGATGGCGATGCTTACGATTGTAGCAAGTATGTTAACGACAGGAAATATAAAAGCAGATGAGAAAAATACGACAAAAGAAACCAATACAATAACAAACAGCAAGTATGCGAATAAGGCAGTTGCAGATAATTTATTCTACAACGACATTGAATGTTCGGAAAAAAAGGAAGTACAAATGCGAAGATCTTAGGAAAAATGAAAAAAGGGAATATTGCAACCGTGTTAAAGAGAGGATCAGAATGGTCAAAAGTAAGATCAGGAAATGTTACAGGGTATGTAAAAAATCAGTATCTTGTTTTTGGAGATGAAATTGAGAATTTTGCGAAACAAAATGTGAAGAAAATAGCCAAAGTTCAGGCAGAAACATTAAGAGTTCGCAAGAATGCGTCTACGGAATCGAAGATTATTGCATTGGCATCTAAAGATGATAAATTAAAAGTTAAGAAGCAGAACGGTGATTGGGCAAAAGTCAAAGTTGATGGTAAAACAGGATATGTCTCAAAAGATTATGCAAAAGTAACATACTCTTTTGGAAAAGCAAAATCCATGAAACAGATTCAGGCGGCGGAAAAAGCAAAGGAACAAGCAAAACATGCAACCAAAACAAGAGATGAAACTGCAAAAACAAGTTTTGCACAGACAACAAAGAAAGCTTCTGTATCATACAGCAGCTCGTCAGTGACAGGAAGTAGAATGGCAAGTTATGCACAACAGTTTGTTGGAAATCCATATCGTTATGGAGGAAACAGTTTAACAAGGGGAATTGACTGCTCTGGATTTACACAGCAGATCATGGCAAAATTTGGATACAGCATCAGTCGTACAAGCAGTTCTCAGGCAGGGGATGGAAGAGCAGTATCTACAAGCAACTTAAGAGCTGGGGATTTAGTGTTTTACGGAGATGGTGGAAGTATCAATCATGTGGCACTTTATATCGGTGGTGGTCAGGTGGTACATGCAAGTAATTCTGCACCATATCCAAGAGGTGGAATTAAGATTTCAAATGTAAATTACAGAACACCAATCTGTGCGAGACGTATCATAGGATAGAAAAAGAACTACGAATATTGTTTGTATATGAAAAGAGCGCAGGAGAGCAATTCATGTCGGATCGGTCTTCTGTGTTCCTTTTTTTATATATTTGGTATGAAAATAAAAAATTAAAGTTCTGATGTTGACAGAAGAACATCAGATTATAAAATGAAAAGGTATATTTTGGTTAGGAAAATAAAGACAGAAAAGAGATGTAGAAAGAAAGCATGAAAGAAAGACGTTTCACAAACAAAAAGCTGATCGCTCTTATGTTACCATTGGCAGTAGATCAGCTTTTAAATTCATTTATGGGTACGGTAGATACTCTTGTGGTCAGTAACTTAGGATCGGCAGCAATTTCAGCGGTCAGTTTAGTGGACTCCATCAATATTTTGGTTGTTCAGGCATTTTTTGCATTGGCTTCTGGTGGTACGGTTGTTTGTTCACATTATCTTGGGTGTGAGAAAAAGGAGAGGGCAACGAATGCAGCCAGACAGTTAGTGTTTATTACATTCGCCATGTCACTGATCATTGCAATTGCATGTCATTTATTCAGCAGTCAGATTCTTGGTGTGATCTTTGGTCAGGTGGAACCAGCAGTCATGGAGAATGCAAAGAAGTATTTCTTTTTTTCTGCAATGTCCTATCCATTTATTGCATTGTATGATGACGGAGCCTGCATTTTAAGAGCACAGGAGAACAGTAAACTTCCAATGCAGATTTCATTTATTGCAAATGGAATTAATGTCGTATTGAATCTAGTGTTTGTATGGATTTTCCATTTTGGAGTAGCAGGATCTTCTGCAGCAACAATGATCGCCAGAGCATTTGCAATGATCGCAGTACTTTATAAATTAAGAAGCCCAAATATGAAAGTGCAGCTTAGAGATTATTTTTCGATTCGTCCGGAATGGAAAGAAATCAAGCGTATTTTACATATCGGGGTACCATCAGGAATTGAAAATGGAATGTTCCAGTTTGGAAAACTTGCAATTCAATCAACAGTATCTTTAATGGGAACGGCGGCAATCGCAGCACAGGGAATGACGAATATCATCGAGAACTTAAATGGAATCATGTCGATTGGAATGGGAATTGGCTTGATGACAGTTGTTGGAGAATGCCTTGGTGCAGGAGAGAAGGAAGAGGCTGCATATTATATAAAGAAGATTTCTATTGCAGCAGAAGTAGTGTTGATCATTACGTGTTTATTAATGTTTGGACTTACTTACCCGATCACTTATTTTGGAGGAATGGAGCCAGAGAGTGCTAAACTTTGCATCTTCATGGTAACATGCATTACGATCGTAAAACCAATTGTATGGATCATGGCTTTTATTCCACCATATGGGTTCAGAGCTGCAGGAGATGTGAAGTTTACGATGACGACATCCATGTTATGTATGTGGCTTTGCAGAGTTGTACTTGCAATGGTACTTGCAAGAGTGTTCCATATGGGACCAATCGCAGTGTGGATCGGAATGTTTACGGACTGGACGATTCGTGCAATTATTTATACAGTACGATTTAGAAATAGAAAGTGGCTTGCACATCAGGTTATCTGATGTGCGTTGCGGATCATGGTGGTTCGTGTTATACTAAAATGTATTTGAATATTAGAAAAATGAAGAAATATATAGAAGGGATACAGAGAAGATGAAAGTATCAGATTTTACATTTGATTTACCAGAAGAACTGATCGCTCAGGATCCGCTTGAGGACAGATCAAGTTCCAGATTATTAACATTAGATAAGAATACAGGAGAGATCGGGCATGATATCTTCCATAACATTGTAAATTATTTAAAACCAGGAGATTGTCTTGTGTTAAATAATACAAAAGTAATTCCAGCAAGACTGATCGGGGCTAAAGAAGAAACAGGTGGAAAAGTTGAGGTTCTGCTTCTTAAGAGAAAACAGGACAATGTATGGGAAACACTTGTAAAACCAGGAAAGAAAGCACGTCCAGGAGCAAGAATCTCTTTTGGAGATGGGAAATTAGTTGGTGAAGTCATTGATGTTGTTGATGAAGGAAACCGTTTGGTGAAGTTTGAATATGAGGGAATTTTTGAAGAAGTGTTAGATGAACTTGGGCAGATGCCATTACCACCATATATTACTCATCAGTTAAAAGATAAGAACCGCTACCAGACAGTTTATGCCAAATATGATGGTTCAGCAGCAGCACCAACAGCGGGATTGCATTTTACAAAAGAATTATTGCAGCAGATCAAAGACATGGGAGTCAATATCGCATATGTGACACTTCATGTAGGACTTGGTACGTTTCGTCCTGTCAAAGTAGATGATGTCTTAGATCATCATATGCATTCTGAATTTTACAGAATCGAAGAAGATGATGCGAAACTCATCAATGAGACAAAGAAAAATGGTGGAAGAGTTATTTCTGTCGGAACAACAAGTACAAGAACATTGGAATCTGTTGCAGAAGAAGATGGGACACTCCATGCTAAGAGCGGATGGACAGACATCTTTATCTATCCAGGATATAAATTTAAAGTAATTGATGGACTGATCACAAACTTTCATCTGCCAGAATCTACATTATTAATGTTAGTTTCTGCTCTTGCTGGAAGAGAACATATTTTAAATGCTTATAATATCGCAGTTAAAGAAAGATACAGATTCTTCTCATTTGGGGATGCTATGTTTATTCATCCATAAGAAGAATTTATGATAAAATGTATTGAGGTATTATTTTAAAGATACGAAATGGAGGAACCTTTATGAAACTCGCACTGATTGGAACAGGAAAGATCATCGAAGATGCATTATTTGCAATGGAACCAGTGAAAACAATTGAGAGAACGGCAGTTTTTGCAAGACCTCACAGCAGGGATAAGGCAGAAAAACTTGCAAAACAGTATGCGATCAAAGAAGTCTACACAGACTATGAAGAGTTATTGAAAAAGACAGAAGCTGATACTGTTTACATTGGCTTGGTCAACAGTGCCCATTATCCATATGCGAAACAGGCATTATTAGCAGGAAAAAATGTAATTCTTGAAAAACCATTTACTGGGTTTTATGAGGAAACCAAAGAACTGGCACAGATCGCAAATGAAAAGAAATTATTTATTTTTGAAGCAATTACAGTACTTCACAATGAAGTGTTCTATGAGATGAAGAAAAACTTAAATAAACTAGGAAATATTCGTATGGCACTGTGCAATTATTCTCAGTATTCAAGCCGTTATGATGCATATTTAGAAGGAGATATCACACACTCTTTTGATCCAGCGTATTATGGCGGTTCATTATATGATATCAATGTATATAATGTTCATTATTGTGTGGGATTGTTCGGGGAACCAAAGAATGCAACTTATTATCCGAATGTTGGACCAAATGGAATCGATACATCAGGAACACTTGTGATGGAATATGATGGATTTAGCGCAGTCTGTACTGGAAGTAAGGATTCAGACAGTCCGGGATATGTCAGCATTCAGGGCGAAAAAGGATTTATGAAGATAGATTCTAAACCGAATATTGCTTCTGAACTGAAGACAATCTATGTCGATGAAAATGTTAAAGAGAAAGTAAAAGACGCAGCAGGAGCGATGGTTCGTGCAACAATTACAGAAGAATATAAAGCACCAGAGCATCATCACCGTATGACACAGGAATTTACGGACTTTGCAAGAATGATCGATGAAAAAGATTATGAAACAGCGAAGGAATTCTTGGATGAGACTGTTGCGGTTGTGAAAGTACTTGAGACGGCAAGAAAGAAAGCTGGAATCGAGTTTTAATATTATAGAAGGAAGTAACCTATGAAAGTAATCATTATCGGTGGCGGTGCTGCTGGCATGCTGGCTGCATATCAGGCAGCAAAATGTGGAAACGATGTTTCTTTATACGAAAAAAATGAAAAATTAGGAAAGAAGATATTTATCACAGGAAAAGGCCGCTGTAATGTGACAAATGCCTGTGAGGTCGAAGAATTGTTAGATCATGTCGTAACGAATAAAGAGTTTTTGTACAGTGGTTTCTATTCATTTACGAATAATGCAATGATGGAATTGTTAGAAGAGCTTGGATGCCCGCTCAAAGTAGAAAGAGGAAACCGAGTATTTCCAGTATCCGATCATTCTTCGGATGTTATTGCAGCATTGCAGAGAGGGCTTAGAAAAGAGAATGTTGATATTTATTTAAATACAACAGTTAAAAAGATTCTGAGTGAAGACGGAACTGTAACAGGAGTTAGATTGGCATCTGGAGACACGGTGAAGGCTGATAAAGTCATTGTTGCAACAGGAGGTATGTCCTATCAGACAACAGGATCTACGGGTGACGGGTATGATTTTGCAAGAAAAGCAGGACATAAAGTGACAAAACTTACCCCGGCACTTGTGCCATTTGAGATTAAAGAAGATTTCTGCAAACAGCTAATGGGATTGTCCTTAAGAAATGTCGCAGTGAAGATGACAGCAGATGGCAAAAGATTTATGAAGATTTTGGAGAAATGCTTTTTACGCATTTTGGAATAGTGGACCGGTTGTTTAAGTGCCAGCAGTTATATCGAAATATCAAGGAAAAGAATTAAAATTTATGATTGACCTGAAACCGGCACTTAATAAATGACCAATTAGATCACAGAGTATTAAAAGATTTCAACAAGGCACTCAATAAAGATTTTGTAAATTCTTTGGATAATCTTTTGCCGAAAAAGCTGATACCTGTTATCGTAGAATTATCAGGAATTCCAGAACATAAGAAAGTTAATGAGATCACGAAGAAAAGAAAGAGAAACTTTGGTTTCTTTATTAAAATGTCTTGAACTTACGATCACTGGAGTCAGAGGATTTAAAGAAGCGATCATCACACAGGGTGGAGTTAATGTGAAAGAAATAGATCCTGGAACGATGGAATCAAAGAAAGTCAAAGGATTATATTTTGCAGGAGAAGTCTTAGATCTTGATGCGGTTACAGGTGGATTTAATCTACAGATCGCATGGTCAACAGGCTATCTTGCAGGAATGAATTAGTATATCAAGAAGCAGATCAGGAGGAAAAGGTAATGTACAGTATTGCGATTGACGGACCAGCGGGAGCAGGGAAAAGCACGATTGCAAAACAATTGCAAAGAAACTAGAATTTATTTATGTAGACACAGGGGCGATGTATCGTGCTATGGCACTTTATTTTATCAGACACGAGATCGATCCGAAAAAATGAAGAAGCAATCAATAAAGCGTGCCCAGATATTCATGTAAGTATCAATTATGAAGATGGGGTGCAGCAAGTATTATTAAATGGGGAGAACGTAAATGGTCTGATACGCACCGAAGAAGTTGGAAATATGGCTTCTAAAACATCTGCTTATAAGACGGTTCGCGCAACACTTTTGGATCTTCAGAGAGATCTTGCCAAGACAGCCAATATCTTAATGGACGGGAGAGATATCGGAACCAATGTACTGCCAGATGCAGATTTGAAAATTTATTTAACAGCATCATCCAAAGTAAGAGCTGAGCGTCGCTACAAAGAGTTAGTAGAAAAAGGCGTGAAAGCGGATTTTAATAAGATTGAAGAAGATATCATCATCCGTGACCGTCAGGATATGGAACGAGAGATCGCACCCCTAAAACAGGCAGACGATGCAGTGCTTGTTGATTCTTCTGATATGACGATCGAAGAAGTTGTCGATGCGATCGTTGCGGAATTTGAGAAAGTAAAATAATTGCGTTTGCAAAGGTTCATTTACAAACAGTGAGGGTAAAGATGGAAGTTATTTTAGCCAAAACAGCAGGATTTTGTTTCGGGGTGAAGCGTGCGGTTGATACGGTTTACAAAGAAGCAGGGAAGAAAAATGTATACACATACGGACCGATCATTCACAATTCAGAGGTTGTCAATGACCTGAAGAAAAAGGGTGTGGAAGTGATCAATTCCAGAGAAGAATTAGAAGCTTTGGAAGAAGGAACCGTGATCATCCGTTCTCATGGAGTTGCAAGAGAGATCTATGATCTGATCTATAAAAAAGGATTAGAATTAGTTGATGCGACATGTCCATTTGTAAGAAAAATCCATAAGATTGTAGAGAAAGCAGGCAACGATGGCAATCAGGTGATCATTGTTGGAAGTGAGCAGCATCCGGAAGTTCAGGGAATTAAAGGATGGTGTACTGGAGAAGTACATATCATCTCAGAAGCAAGTCAGCTTGATGGAATTGATCTTAATAAGCCAACCACTCTTGTATCACAAACGACATTTAATTACAAGAAATTTCAAGATTTAGTTGAAATTCTGAATAAAAAGGGTTATGATATAGGAGTATGTAATACAATATGTAATGCCACGGAAGAGCGTCAACTGGAAGCAAAGTCTATCGCTAAGGGCGTAGATGCAATGGTTGTGATCGGAGATAAGCAAAGCTCCAACAGCCAGAAGTTATATGAGATTAGTAAGAAAGAGTGTGAGAACACTTTTTTTGTGCAGACACTTAGAGACCTGGATTTGAAACTTTTTGAATCGACTGGTAAGGTAGGTATTACAGCGGGGGCCTCAACCCCACAGAAAATTATCAAGGAGGTTCATGCTAGCATGACAGAAAAGAGTTTTGAAGAATTATTAGAGGAAAGTTTTGTGACAATTCACAACGGAGAGGTAGTGAAAGGTACAGTTATCGATGTGAAACCAGATGAGATCATCTTAAACATCGGATACAAAGCAGATGGTATCTTAACAAGAAGTGAATACTCTAATGATTCAGCCAACGTAGATTTAACAACTGTTGCTAAAGTTGGTGATACTATGGAGACTAAGGTATTAAAAGTGAATGATGGAGAAGGACAGGTTCTTCTTACTTATAAGAGATTAGCAGCTGAAAAAGGAAACAAACGTTTAGAAGAAGCTTTCGAGAATAAAGAAGTCTTAAAAGCACCTGTAGCTCAGGTATTAGATGGTGGATTAAGCGTACTGATCGACGAAGCTCGTGTATTCATCCCAGCAAGCTTAGTTTCTGATTCTTACGAAAGAGACTTAAAGAAATATGAAGGACAGGAAATCGAATTCGTTATCAGTGAGTTCAACCCTCGTAAGAGAAGAGTCATCGGAGATCGTAAACAGTTATTAGTAGCTGCTAAGAAAGAAAAACAGAAAGAATTATTCGAGAAGATCGAACCAGGAATGAAAGTAGAAGGAGTAGTTAAGAACGTAACAGACTTCGGTGCATTCATCGATTTAGGTGGAGCAGACGGACTTCTTCATATTTCTGAAATGTCTTGGGGACGTGTTGAAAACCCTAAGAAGGTCTTCAATATTGGAGATAAAGTAACAGTTCTGATCAAGGATATTCAGGGAGAAAAGATTGCATTAAGCTTAAAATTCCCAGAAGAAAATCCATGGTTAAAAGCAGAAGAGAAATACAAAGTAGGAAGTGTTGTAACTGGTAAAGTTGCACGTATGACAGATTTCGGAGCATTCGTTGAATTAGAATCAGGAATCGATGCACTTCTTCACGTTTCTCAGATTGCAAAAGAACATATCGACAAACCATCTGACGTATTAAGCGTTGGACAGGAAATCGAAGCTAAAGTAGTTGACTTCAAGAAAGATGATAAGAAGATCAGCTTAAGCATGAAAGCATTAGCTAACGAAGAAGAAAAAACAGAAGAATAAGATTTTTATCAAGGAATCCTGATTTTTATAAATCAGGATTCTTTTTTCATACAAGTATTGTAAAAAAAGACGTTTTGCGATATAATCATTCTTAAAAATACATTTTTTTAAAAAGATAAACCTCGAAAAGGAGTTATGACCATGGAATTAAAGAAGTTTAAAAAAGTATTGGTTGCAAACCGTGGTGAGATTGCGATCCGAGTTTTCCGAGCTTTGAATGAACTTGGAATTACAACGGTTGGTATCTATTCAAAAGAAGATCGTTATGCCTTATTCCGTTCCAAAGCTGATGAATCTTATCAGCTAAATCCGGACAAAGGACCAATCGATGCATATCTTGATATCAATACGATCATTCGTATTGCAAAAGAAAAGAACGTAGATGCAATTCATCCAGGTTATGGATTTTTATCAGAGAATCCAGATTTTGTAGATGCCTGTGAGAAGAATGGAATCACATTTATCGGGCCATCTTCAAGCTTAATGCGTAGAATGGGAGATAAGATTTCATCTAAACAGATGGCAATTGAAGCTGATGTGCCAATCATTCCTGGTGTAGACCATGCGGTTCACGGACTAGAAGAAGTGACTGAGATTGCGAACCAGGTTGGATATCCTGTGATGTTAAAGGCCTCTAATGGTGGTGGAGGACGTGGAATGCGTATCGTTCACTCAGCAGAAGAGATGCCAAAAGAATATGCAGAAGCAAGGGATGAATCCAAGAAGGCATTTGGAGATGATCAGATTTTCGTTGAAAAATACTTAGAGAGTCCAAAACATATCGAGGTTCAGATCATTGGTGACCAGTATGGACATGTGGTTCATTTATTTGACCGTGATTGCTCTGTACAGAGAAGACACCAGAAGGTTGTAGAATATGCTCCAGCATTTAGTGTACCAGATGAAGTAAGAAAACAGATTTTTGAAGCTTCTGTTCGTCTTGCAAAGCATGTAGGATATTCTAATGCCGGAACATTAGAGTTCTTAGTAGATGCAAATAATAATGCATACTTTATTGAAATGAATCCTCGTGTACAGGTAGAGCATACGATCACAGAGATGGTAACAGGTGTTGATATCGTACAGACACAGATTCTTGTGGCAGAAGGATATACTTTAGATTCTGAAGAAATCGGAATTGGTTCTCAGGAAGATGTTAAATGTAATGGATATTCTATTCAGACACGTATCACAACAGAAGATCCAATGAATAACTTCCTGCCAGACACAGGTAAGATCACGGTATATCGTTCTGGAGCTGGTAACGGTATTCGATTAGATGGTGGTAACGCATATGCAGGGGCAGAGATTACACCATACTATGACAGCTTATTGGTAAAAGCGATCTCTCATGATCGTACATTTGGAAGAGCGGTTGACAAATCTATCCGTGTATTAAAAGAGATTCGTATTCGTGGAGTTAAGACAAATATCCCATTCTTGATCAATGTATTAAATAATGAGACATTCCGTGAGGGAAGATGCTATACAACATTTATTGAAGAAACGCCAGAATTATTCTTACTTCCAGAGAGCCAGGACAGAGCAACAAAGATCCTTGAATTCTTAGGAAATAAAATGGTTAATGTACAGAAAGCAGTTCTTGATAAACCAGATTTTGAGGCAAGAACTCTTCCAAAATATGACACAGAGAAGAAGATATATGGTTCCAGAGATAAGTTCTTAGAGATGGGAGCAAAAGACTTCACACAGAGTCTGTTAAATGAGAAGAGATTATTGATCACAGATACAACCATGCGTGATGCACAGCAGTCTTTAATGGCTACACGTATGAGAACAAGAGACTTAGTTGGAGCCTCTGATGCGACAAACGCATTTATGGAGAATGCATTCTCTGTAGAGGCATGGGGTGGGGCTACTTATGATACAGCTTATCGTTTCTTAAAAGAGTCTCCATGGAAGAGATTAAAATTATTAAGACAACATATGCCAAATACATTGATCCAGATGTTACTTCGAGCATCCAATGCTGTAGGATACAGCAACTATCCAGATAATGTTGTTAAGAAATTCATCGAAGAAGCATCACAAAAAGGTGTAGATGTGTTCCGTATTTTCGACAGCTTAAACTGGGTTGAGAATATGAAGATGCCGATCGAGACAGCATTAAAGACAGGTAAGATCGTAGAAGGAACGATCTGCTACACAGGAGATATCACAGATCCAAATGAGACAAAATATACATTAGATTACTATGTAAAGAAAGCCAAAGAATTAGAAAGCTTAGGTGTTCATATCTTTACGATCAAAGATATGGCAGGTCTTGTAAAACCATATGCAGCGAAGAAACTTATTAGTGCATTAAAAGAAGAATTAAATATTCCAGTTAATCTTCATACACATGATTCTACTGGAAATGGTGTCAGCACATTATTAATGGCATCTGAAGCAGGACTAGATATCGCTGACTGTGCGATCGGTTCTATGAGTTCTATGACAAGTAATCCATGTATGAACTCTTTAGTAGAAGCATTAAAAGGAACAGAGCGTGATACAGGACTTGATACAGATGAATTAACAGAATTAAGCCAGTACTATGCAAGAATCCGTCCAATCTACAAACAGTTTGAGAGCGGAATGGATGCACCAAACACAGAGATTTACAAATATGAGATTCCAGGTGGACAGTATTCTAACTTGTTAGCTCAGGTGAAAGAAATGGGTGCAGCAGATGACTTTGAAGAGATCAAAGGATTATATAGAGATGCAAACCATTTACTTGGAAATATCGTCAAAGTAACACCATCATCTAAAGTGGTTGGAGACTTTGCAATCTTTATGTTCAAGAATGGATTAACAAAAGATAATATCCTAGAAGCTGGTAAAGATTTATCTTATCCAGATTCTGTAGTAGAATATTTTGAAGGTATGATCGGACAGCCAGAAGGTGGATTCCCAGAAGAATTACAGAAGATCGTATTGAAAGATAAGAAACCGATCAGTGTACGTCCAGGAAGCTTATTACCAGATGAAGATTTTGATTATATTGCAAAGGGATTAAAAGAAAACTTCTATATGGATAATATGGAAGATCCAGATGTTTTAAGCCAGAAAGTATTAAGTTATGCATTATATCCAAAAGTATATGAAGATTATTGCAGACATTTTGAGGCTTACAACGATGTAACAGGACTTGAAAGTCATGTATACTTCTATGGATTAAGAAAAGGTGAAGAAACAACCCTAAGATTAGATGAAGGAAAAGATCTGATCATCAAATTTATTGATATGACAGAGCCAGATAAAGATGGATATCGTCTGTTAGATTTTGAAGTTAATGGATCTATCCGTGAGATCAAAGTCCTTGATAAGAACTTGGAGGTTAAGACAGACGGAAGAGTCAAGGCAGATAAATCAAATCCAGCACATCTTGGATCAACAATTCCAGGAACAGTTGGTAAAGTTCTTGTCAATGAAGGTGATGAAGTTACAGTGAACATGCCACTGATGACAGTCGAAGCCATGAAGATGGAGACAACAGTTGTTTCTACAGTTAATGGTAAGGTTGATAAGATCTATGTCAAAGAAGGAGAACAGGTAAATCAAGAAGATCTGTTAATTTCTTTTGAGATTGATGAATAGAAATTAAATTAGATTTCATACTAAAGAAGGAAGATAAGAAGACACTTCCTTCCTTTTTTTATATAGAAAATTATAATATGGAAAGGTAAAAATTTAGTATGAAAGATAATGAAACAAAAGAAATAGGAAAAATTTGGACAGTTACAGGAAAATGGAATTTTGATCATGACGATCGTTGGTGAAATTGAAGGTCATCAGCTATCTGCACAGAATGCAAAAACAACGAAATATGAACATATGATTCCACTTCTTGCAAAGGCAGAGCAGGATCAAAGTATTAAAGGAATTTTGATCTTGATCAATACGATTGGCGGAGATGTAGAATGTGGACTTGCGATCGCAGAGCTTATTGCATCGCTTGGGAAACCAACCGTATCGCTTGTTCTTGGAGGAAGCCATTCGATTGGAGTACCACTTGCTGTAGCTGCAGATCATTCATTTATTGTAAAAAGTGCAACAATGATGATTCATCCAGTGAGAAGTTCTGGGACGTTTATCGGAGTGATTCAAAGTTATCGTAATATTGAAAAGATTCAGGATCGCATTACTACATTTATTAGTGATCATTGTAAGATGAGAAAGGAAAGAGTGGAAGAATTGATGCTTCACATCGGACAGCAGGTAAAAGACGTTGGTACGATCCTTTCAGGAGAAAAAGCAGTGCAGGAAGGTCTGATCGATGAAATGGGTGGGATGAAAGAGGCGACAGACAAATTGATTGAAAAAATAAATCAATCTAAAAATAAATAGAAAATTTGAATGAAAAAACAGATAATAGCTTTATGATATTCCTGTTTTGGTGTATGATAAGAATAACAAGTATGTTCAAAAAAAACACAAACCATGTCGAAACATCATAAAAGGAGGAAACATCATGAGAGGAATAGAGACACCGGTTCGGAATGTCAGAAGAAGAATTTTCAAAGAGATTGCAAAATTTGGTTATGAACCAAAAAAATTTACAGGATCTTGAAGATCTTCCATATGAGATCGTACCAGGGGAAGTTGCAAAATATCGAGACAGTATATATCGAGAACGAGCGATCGTAGGAGAAAGATTGAGGCTTGCAATGGGAATGTCTTTAAATCCAGCGGATAAGCCAACAAGAATCACCAAAGGAATTGATGAAAGTAATATTTCAGAAAAATATTATGAACCGCCACTTCTTCAGGTCATTCCATCTGCTTGTAACGAATGTAAAGAAAAAGCATTTATTGTAGGTGAACAGTGTCAGGGATGTATGGCACATCCATGTATGGAAGTCTGTCCGAAGAAAGCTATTAGTTTTAAAGAAGGATACTCTTATATTGATCAGGAAAAATGCATTAAATGTGGGCAATGCAAGAAAGTTTGTCCATATGGTGCGATTTATGAAAGAAGACGTCCTTGTGCAAATGCATGTGGAGTTGGAGCAATTGAAACAGATTATGCAGGAAGGGCTAAGATTAATCCGGATAAATGTGTTTCCTGTGGAATGTGTATGGTAAATTGTCCGTTTGGGGCAATTGCAGATAAATCTCAGATTTATCAGTTGATCAAGGCAATGAATGAAGGTTCGGAAGTAATTGCAATCTTAGCTCCAGCATTTGTCGGGCAATTTGGCCCAAAAGCGACGCCAAATAAAATTAAAGCAGCACTTCTTGATATTGGATTTGCAGATGTATGGGAAGTTGCGGTTGGTGCGGATGCAGGAGCATTGGAAGAGGCGAAACATTATGTTCATAGTGTGGTAACAGGGAAATTACCATTCTTATTGACATCGTGTTGTCCATCATGGTCTATGCTCGGAAAGAAGTATTTCCCAGAGGTGATCGATGAGATTTCAAATGCATTAACTCCGATGGTTGCAACAGCAAGAGCGGCAAGAATCGCATCACCGAATGCTAAAATTGTTTTCGTAGGACCATGTGTTGCAAAGAAACTCGAAGCATCAAGACGAACTGTTCGAAGTGAGGTTGACTTTGTAATCACATTTGAAGAGTTGGCAGGAATGTTTGATGCTAAAGAAATTGATTTTAATACGTATGATAAAGAAGAAGAATTAAATGATGCATTTGGAGCAGGACGTGGATATGCAGTTGCAAGTGGAGTTGCCGGAGCGATCAAAGCATGTATTGATGAATATTATCCTGGAACAGAAGTAAAGATCGATCATGTAGAAGGACTTGCAGAATGCAAAAAAATGCTTTTACAAGCAAAGGCAGGAAAGAAAAATGGCTATTTGATCGAAGGAATGGGATGTCCGGGTGGATGTGTAGCAGGAGCAGGTACAAATATTCCAGTTGTAAAAGCAGGAATTCAAGTGAAGAAATTTGTGAAAGAAGCGGAAAGCTTTGTCCCACCAGAAACAGCACAATATTAAATGTGAAAAGAAAAAGGAAAATGTATGGAAGAGGAATACAATTTTCCTTTTTCTATGGTTGGACTTGCGTATTTTGATATTTAATTGTAAAATAAGAAAATACGCAGATTATGTATACAAAGTGTATACAGCAAGAGAGGTAACAATTTCTATGGCAGCAAAGAAAACGAGAAAGAGAAAGACGTCCTCTGCAGCAAAGAAACGAACACGCAAAAGACAAAAAGATTTTGCACCATTTTACAAAGAGATTGCAGTATTAGTTGTTTTTGCTCTTTTCATTTTTTTATTTTTAAGCAATTTTGGGATATGTGGATATATAGGAAATAGTATTAGTACATTTTTCTTCGGGGCATTTGGAACAACATATTATATTGTTCCGATTGTAGCGTTTTTATTAGTGATCCTTCTAATTTCAAATGATTATAGTAGCCTTGCGATAAAGAAAGTTTGCTTTACGATTTTACTATTGTGCATGATTTCTACAATTTTTCAAATGGTATTTGAAGTAAAAGATGCCTATTCGGCATTTTTATTTAGTGGAAGAACGCATCGTGGTGGAGGATTTATAGGAGCATTGATCGGTTCATTTCTTTATAAGGAACTTGGTGGAGCAGGAAGTGTTTTAGTCGTAATGTTGGTATCTATCATTTCAGTGATCCTTGTAACGGAACGCTCACTCCTTAGTTTTCTTAAAAAGGCCGTGGATTTCTTTATGATCGAAGAAGATGAAGAAAGAACAGCAGTGAAAAAACAACGAGTCAAGGGGAAAAAAGAATCGAAAGGATCAGAACTGAAGAAGAAACGTTCTTTGAATATTCCAGATCTTAGATTAGGAAGACCCAAACCATCAGAAGCTTCACCGATGCCTGTGATGGAGGAAGAACCAAGAGCGTCAGTTCAGATGCAAAAAGATTTTGATGATTTGATCGTACAACCAGCTCCAGAAGTTGAAGAACGATCAATAGAACCAATGGAACCAGTACAGCCAAAAGCATCAAAGAGATCATTGGTGAATAAAGACAAAGAAACAAGGATCAAGCCAGTAGAGATTCTTCCGCAAGTTCGGACGAGAGAAGGAGATTATAAGTTTCCACCAGTATCGCTATTAGAAAAAGGGAAGAAAACATCGAATAATAATAAAGAAGAACTACGGCAGACAGCACAAAAACTACAAAAAACATTGGAAGATTTCGGAGTTCATGTTACAATTACCAATATTAGCTGTGGACCATCGGTTACACAGTTTGAATTACATCCGGAACAGGGTGTGAAAGTGAGCAAGATCGTCAATCTTGCAGATGATATCAAATTAAACCTTGCAGCAGCTGATATAAGAATTGAAGCACCGATTCCTGGAAAGTCGGCAATCGGAATCGAGGTTCCGAATAAGACAAACCAGATGGTCATGCTCAGAGACCTGATCGAGAATCAGGAATTTGCACAGGCAAGATCAAAGATAGCATTTGCGGTAGGAAAGAACCTTGCAGGGCAGGTAATCGTGTCAGATATTGCTAAGATGCCTCATTTATTGATCGCGGGAGCGACAGGTTCTGGTAAGTCGGTTTGTATCAATACTTTGATCATGAGTATTTTATACAAAGCAACTCCAGAAGAAGTGAAACTGATTATGATCGATCCAAAGGTTGTAGAATTAAGTGCATATCAAGGAATTCCACATTTATTGATTCCAGTCGTTACTGATCCAAAGCAAGCATCAAGTGCATTAAACTGGGCTGTGATGGAGATGGGAGAGAGATATAAGAAGTTTGCAGAAGTTAATGTAAGAAACTTAACAGGTTACAATGAGAAGGTAGAGGAATCGATTAAGAATGGTATGGAAGGCGAAGATTTTAAGAAACTTCCACAGATCGTAGTTATCGTAGACGAGCTTGCAGACCTTATGATGGTTGCACCAGGGGAAGTAGAAGACGCAATCGTGCGTTTGTCACAGCTTGCCAGAGCCGCAGGAATCCATCTGGTTATTGCAACACAGAGACCTTCCGTTAACGTTATCACAGGACTTATTAAGGCAAATGTACCTTCAAGAATCGCATTTTCGGTATCATCGGGAGTTGATTCAAGAACTATCATTGATATGAATGGTGCTGAAAAGTTATTAGGAAAGGGTGATATGTTATTTTACCCATCCGGATATCAGAAACCAATCCGTGTGCAAGGTGCATTTATCAGTGATGAAGAAGTCGGCAAGGTTGTAGAATTTTTAAAAGAAGAGAACAACGTAGAAGACAACTATGGTGCAGATATTCAGGAAAAGATTCAGACAGCTGCAGTGAAAGCAGCGACATCGCAGGAGAGGGATGAATATTTTGAGGATGCAGCCAAATTTATTATTGATAAAGACAAGGCTTCGATCGCAAGCCTTCAAAGAGTTTTCAAGATCGGCTTTAACCGGGCAGCAAGACTGATGGATCAGTTATGCGAAGCGGGAATCGTCGGAGAAGAAGAAGGAACCAAGCCAAGGAAAGTTCTTATGAGTGAAGAACAATTTGAACAATACAAAGAAGATTATCTATAGAAAGGAAACCATTATGAAAACAGACATTGAAATCGCACAGGAAGCTACATTATTACCAATCAAAGAAGTTGCAGCAAATATTGGAATCAAAGAAGATGACCTTGAATTATATGGCAAATACAAGGCTAAATTTGATTCTCATTTTATGGATGAAGTAAAGAATAATGAAGATGGAAAACTTGTTCTTGTAACAGCAATCAACCCAACTCCAGCAGGAGAAGGAAAGACAACAACAAGTGTTGGGGTATCTCAGGCATTAAATAAACTTGGAAAGAAAACAATCTGTGCCCTTCGTGAGCCATCTCTTGGACCTTGTTTTGGTATCAAAGGTGGAGCAGCAGGTGGTGGATATGCCCAGGTTGTACCAATGGAAGATTTAAACCTTCATTTCACAGGAGATTTCCATGCGATCACATCTGCGAACAATTTATTAGCAGCAATGCTTGATAACCATATTCAGCAGGGAAACAAGTTAAATATCGATACAAGAGATGTTGTATGGAAGAGATGTATCGATATGAACGACCGTGCGTTAAGAAATACAGTCATCGGACTTGGACGCCGTGTAGATGGAGTTGTTCGTGAAGATCATTTTGTGATCACAGTAGCATCTGAGATCATGGCAATTCTTTGTCTTGCAAATGACATGGCAGATTTAAAAGAACGTTTAGGAAAGATCATTGTTGCATACAATATGGATCGTGAACCAGTCACAGCCAAAGATTTAAATGCAGTTGGAGCAATGGCAGCATTGTTAAAAGATGCCTTAAAACCAAATATGATCCAGACATTAGAACATATACCAGCTTTTGTACATGGTGGGCCATTTGCGAATATCGCACATGGATGTAACAGTGTACAGGCTACAAAATTAGCATTAAAATTATCTGATATCACGATCACAGAAGCAGGATTTGGAGCTGACCTTGGAGCAGAAAAATTCATGGATAATCAAATGTCAGATGGCAGATCTTCATCCAGATGCAGTCGTATTAGTAGCAACTGTACGTGCTTTAAAATACAATGGTGGAGTTGCAAAGATAACCTTGCAGAGGAGAATATTGACGCATTAAGTAAAGGTATCGTAAACCTTGAGAAACATATTGAGAACTTAAAATTATTTGGAGTCCCTGTTGTTGTAACATTAAACCAGTTTGCAACAGATACAGAAGCAGAACTTACATTTATCAAGAATTTCTGCGAAGAAAGAGATTGTGATTTTGCGTTATCTCAGGTATGGGAAAAAGGTGGAGAAGGTGGAATCGAACTTGCGAAAGCAATTCTCCGTACATTAGAGAATAAAGAAAGCCACTACAAACCATTATATACATATGAAGATACAACAATTGAAGAAAAGATTGAGACAATCGCAACAAAGATCTATGGTGCAGACAAAGTTGTATACACAGCAGCTGCAGCACGTCAGAAGAAGAGACTTACTGAACTTGGATATGGACATCTTCCAATCTGTATGGCAAAGAACCAGTATTCTTTATCTGATGATCCTAAGAAACTTGGACGTCCAGAAGGATTTGATATCACGATCCGTGAGATTTATGTCAATGCGGGTGCAGGATTCTTAGTAGCCTTAACAGGAGATGTCATGACAATGCCAGGACTTCCAAAGAAACCAGCAGCAGAAGGAATTGATGTGAATGACGATGGAGTTATCACAGGATTATTCTAAAACCATAAGAGAAAAAATATATAAAACACAATACTTAAAAGCTTAAAAGAAATGACGAGGAAATACAATGCAGATTATTGATGGAAAGAAGATTTCTCAGGAAATCAAAGATGAAGTAAAAGAAGAAGTAGCACAGCTAAAAGCAGAAGGAAAAGATATTGCTCTTGCCGTAATCCAGGTAGGAGCAGATCCTGCATCAAGCGTTTATGTACGTAACAAAAAACGTGCCTGCGAATATGTAGGAATCGAATCTGTAAGCTATGAACTTCCAGAAGAGACAACACAGGAAGAATTAATGGCGATCGTTGACAAATGCAACAAAGATCCTAAGATCAATGGAATTTTAGTACAACTTCCACTTCCAAAACATTTAGATGAAGATGAAGTGTTGTTAGCAATCGATCCTAAGAAAGACGTTGATGGATTCCACCCAGTCAGTGTTGGAAATATGGTGATCGGAGAAAAAGGATTCTTACCATGTACACCAGCCGGAGTAATTCAGTTATTAAAACGATCTGGTGTTGAAATTGATGGAAAAGAATGTGTGGTAGTCGGAAGAAGTAACATCGTAGGAAAGCCTATGGCAATGTTATTATTACGTGAGAACGGAACGGTCACAATCTGCCATTCTCATACGAAAGATTTAAAAGAGGTCTGCAAACGCGCAGATATCTTAGTTGTAGCAATTGGTAAACCGAAATTTATTGATGATTCTTATGTAAAAGACGGGGCAGTTGTTATCGATGTTGGAATCCACAGAAATGAAAATAACAAACTTTGTGGTGATGTAGATTATGATAAAGTTGCACCAAAGACAACAGCGATCACACCAGTTCCAGGTGGAGTTGGGCCAATGACGATTGCAATGTTAATGAAAAACTGCGTAGAATCTAAGAAACTGTTTGGAGAGTAAGAGAAATGAAAATATTATTTATTTCGCTTGGATGTGATAAAAACTTAGTAGATAGTGAAGTGATGCTTGGACTTTTGACCAAGAATGGCTACACTTTAACAGATGATGAAACACAGGCAGATGTAATTGTAATCAATACTTGCTGTTTCATCCATGATGCTAAAGAAGAAAGTATCAATACGATCTTAGAGATGGCACAATATAAAGAACAGAACTTAAAAGCGTTAGTTGTGACAGGATGTCTTGCAGAACGTTACAAAGATGAGATTTTAAAAGAGATTCCAGAGATTGATGCTGTTCTTGGAACAACAAGTTATGATTCTATTGTGGAAGCAGTTAATATGGCACTGGCAGAGAATGCTGGAGAACATTTTGAACATTACGAAAGTATTGATTACCTTCCAGACAACTCAGAAGTAGAACGTGTTGTAACAACAGGAAATCATATGGCATATTTAAAGATTGCTGAAGGATGTGATAAACGTTGCAGCTATTGTATCATTCCAAAGATTCGTGGACATTTCAGAAGTGTTCCAATGGAAGAATTATTAAATGAAGCAAAACGCCTTGCATCCGAAGGAGTGAAAGAATTAGTTCTGGTAGCTCAGGAAACAACACTTTATGGAAAAGACCTAACAGGAGAAAAACAGCTTCCATTATTACTTCATGAACTTTGCAAGATTGAAGGAATCGAATGGATTCGTCTGTTATACTGTTATCCGGAAGAAATCACAGATGAGTTGATCGAGGCAATCAAGACAGAAGAAAAAGTCTGCAATTATATTGATATGCCGATTCAGCATAGCGAGAACCGTATCTTACAGAGAATGGGAAGAAGAACATCAAGAGAAGATCTGGTCGCAGTGATCAAGAAACTTCGTCAAGAAATTCCTGATATCACGATCCGTACAACATTGATCACAGGATTCCCGGGAGAGAGCGAAGAAGATCATGAAGGATTAATGAATTTTGTGGAAGAATGTAAATTTGACCGTTTAGGAGTCTTTACTTATTCACCAGAAGAAGACACACTGGCAGCGACATTTGAGGATCAGATTGATGAAGAAGTTAAAGAAGCACGAAGAGATGAACTGATGAGCCTTCAGCAGGAAATCTCCTATGAACACACTCAGCAATTAGTTGGTAAAACGATCAAAGTTATGGTTGAGGGATATTTATTTGAAGATGACATCTATGTTGGACGTTCTTATATGGATGCACCAAAGGTAGATGGATGCGTTTTTATAAATTCTCCAGAAGAACTGATGACAGGAGACTTTGTTTATGTTAAAATTACCCAGGGTAGAGAATATGATGTGATAGGAGAAGTAGATTATGAATTTACCAAATAGGTTAACAATTTTAAGAACACTTATGATTCCGGTATTCTTATTTTTCTTGCTTACAGATTATGCAGGGAATTGTAGCAAATGGATCGCAGTTATTGTATTTATTCTAGCAAGTCTTACAGATTTTTTAGATGGACATATTGCCAGAAAATATAATCTGGTAACAAACTTTGGAAAATTTATGGATCCATTGGCGGACAAATTATTAGTTAGTTCAGCTATGATCGCATTAGTTGGAATGCATCGTTTATCATCCATTGTAGCAATCATCATTATTGCAAGAGAATTTATTATCAGTGGATTTCGTTTGATTGCCTCTGACAATGGAATCGTTATTGCAGCCAGCTACTGGGGAAAATTTAAGACAAACTTCCAGATGTTTATGATCATCATGCTGATCATTGACCTTGGAACAAGCACAGCTGTTATGATCGAGAATGTATTGATCGTGATTGCGACAGCTTTAACAATTATTTCTTTAGTTGATTATTTAGTGAAGAATAAACAGGTCTTATCTGAAGGGAACTAAATCCAGAAAGGAACAATATTTATGACAGCAGAAATTATTTGCGTAGGAACAGAGATTTTATTAGGAAACATCGTGAATACCAATGCTGCCTACTTATCAGAACGCTTAGCCTCATTGGGGATAAGCGTTTTTTTTGAAACAACAGTAGGTGACAACGAAGAAAGATTAGAAGATGTGATCAGACAAGGATTTGAAAGATCTGATATTTTGATCTTATCTGGTGGATTGGGACCAACGAAAGATGATCTTACAAAAGAAGTTGCAACGAAAGCATGTGGGCAGAAGCTTGTAGAAGATGAAGAAGCACTAAGACGATTAAAAGAATATTTTGCAAGCAGCCATCGAAGCATGACAGAGAATAATCTAAAACAAGCACTGATATCAGAAGATTGTGATGTTTTATACAATGAAAATGGAACAGCACCTGGAATGATCATTCATGCAAAAGGAGAAAAGAAAGTAGTTCTACTCCCAGGACCTCCAAGTGAATTGATTCCAATGTTCCACGATCAGGTAGAGCCAATTTTAAAAGAATTAAGTTCAGAAGTGCTGTATTCTGATGTTGTGAAAATTGACTGTATGGGAGAAAGCCAGGTTGCTGAAGAGATTGAAGATTTAATTGAAAAACAGACAAATCCTACAGTTGCCCCATATGCCAAATTGGGAGAAGTCCATCTTCGAGTGACAGCAAAAGCGACAAGTGAAGAAGAGGCAAAGAAATTTGTAGCACCAGTAACAGAAGAATTATACAGAAGATTTGGACATAAGATCTTTACAACAAAAGAAGATGAAACATTAGAAGATGTTGTAGTCAATATGTTGAGTAAACATCACTATACGATCGCTGCAGCAGAATCTTGTACAGCTGGCATGTTTACCGCAAGATTAGTCAATGTCGCAGGGGCTTCCGACGTCTTAAATGAAAGTTTTATCACATATGCAAATGAAGCTAAGATGAAATATCTGGGAGTCAAAGAAGAAACATTAAATACAGTTGGAGCAGTTTCAGAAGAGACTGCAAAACAGATGGCAGAAGGTGTTGCAAAACGGGCAGGATCAAATGTCGGAGTTGGAATTACAGGACTTGCAGGACCTGGAGGAGAGACACCAGAGAAGAAAGCAGGGCTTGTTTATATTGGTGTCAGTGTCAATGGAAAGACAAAAGTCAGCAAATATCAGTTTAATGGGAACAGACAGAAAGTCAGACAAATGGCGGTATGTCGTGCATTAATGATGGTAAGACATGCATTAGTAGAAGAATTTTTTGAAAAGGATTGGAAGAAATAAAAATCGAACAAATATTCGTTCGAACACTTGTTTTTTAGTATGGAGATATGCTATACTCTAGACAGGAATCAAAGCATAGAAGAATGTAGATAAATATTTGAAATTAAAGGAGAATAACATATATTATGAAACAAGAAGAGAAATTAAAAGCATTAGATGCAGCATTAGTTAAGATTGAGAAAGATTACGGTAAGGGATCTGTTATGAAGCTTGGAGATTATCAGGCAGATCGTACAATTGAAGTTACACCAACAGGATCGATCAGTCTTGATATTGCATTAGGAGTTGGAGGAGTGCCAAGAGGACGTATCATTGAGATTTATGGACCAGAATCAAGTGGTAAGACAACCGTAGCTCTTCATATGGTAGCAGAAGTTCAGAAGAGAGGCGGAATTGCAGGCTTTATTGATGCAGAACATGCATTAGATCCTGTTTACGCGAAGAATATAGGAGTTGATATTGATAACCTTTATATTTCACAGCCAGATACAGGAGAACAGGGACTTGAAATCACAGAGACAATGGTAAGATCTGGGGCAATCGACATCATTATCGTCGATTCTGTAGCTGCATTAGTACCTAAGGCAGAGATTGATGGAGACATGGGAGATTCTCATGTGGGTCTTCAGGCAAGATTGATGTCACAGGCACTTCGTAAGTTAACAGGTGTTGTAAGTAAATTTAATTGTACGGTTATCTTTATCAATCAGTTACGTGAGAAGGTTGGAGTGATGTTTGGTAATCCAGAGACTACAACTGGTGGACGTGCGCTGAAGTTCTATTCCTCTATCCGATTAGATGTTAGAAGAACAGAGACATTAAAACAGGCAGGAGAGATGATCGGTAACAGAACAAGAATTAAGGTTGTTAAGAATAAAGTAGCGCCTCCATTTAAACAGGCAGAATTTGATATTATGTTTGGAAAAGGAATCTCTAAGTATGGAGATATCTTAGATTTGGCAGCAGATGCAGATATCATTCATAAAAGTGGAGCGTGGTATGCATACAATGGAGAGAAGATCGGACAGGGAAGAGAGAATAGCAAGAAGTATTTAGAAGAACATCCAGATATTGCAGAAACAGTAGAACATGCAATCCGTGTTCATTATGGATTATTAGATGAAGACACTGAGAATGCCAATAACGATCCGAAGGCAGAGACTCAGATTTCTGAAGAAGAATAATGATCATCACTAAACTAGATAAAGTGGGAACAAAGCAGGTTAGGCTTTTCTTCGATGAAGAAAAGTACTGCCTGCTTTATTATAATGAAGTAAGACGATTAGGATTTCATGAAAAAGACGAGGTTGGGCAGCAAGAGTTTGAAGAATTGAATAAGCTGTTACTACACCGAGCTAAGTTGAAAGCTATGTCATTGTTAAAATATCAGGATCGTACAAGAAAAGAACTAAAAGATCGTCTTATGCGAGCAGAATTTCCAGAATTTATCACAGAAGGCGCGATTGCATATGTAGAATCATTTGGCTATATCAATGATGAAGAATATGTACGTCGTTATATGGAATATAAGGCAGAGACTAAGAGTAGGATTCAGATCAAGATGGATCTTAGAAAGAAGGGAATTGGCACAGAGATTTTAGAACGAATCTTTGATGAGTATGAATACGAAGAAGATGACGTTCTGGAGGAGCAAGTACAGAAGAGAATCCGACAGAAAGGATCAGTTACAAAGGAAAATTTTCAGAAATATTATGGGTATTTTGCGAGAAAAGGGTTTAACAGTGTAAAGATAATAGATTTATTACGGAAATATTGTGAAGATTAAATAAAATAGAGTAGAAATCTTAAAAAAATATAAAGAATTCTCCATTTTGTTGCATATTAACAGACAAGGATATATAATTTGAATCAAAGGGTGTAACAAAACTGTTGATGACGATATCTGGAAGGGAAGATAAGTTCAGATATTGTCCCTATATAAGGAGTATCATTTATATGAGAAAGAAATCACATATTTCACTTGCAGGACAGATCATGGATTCTATGGAACTTGATAATGTATTTGATTATAGATTGCCATTTTATGTAGGAAGTATCTGGCCAGACTGCAGACCATCTTTTGTGACGACACCTCATAAGTTTGATATTACATTTGATGATATTGAACATAAGATTTCAAAATTTATTGCGAATTACAATAAAGAACAAGGAATGAATATGAGACGCTGTGCACGTCTTGGTGTGATCGTTCATTATATTGCGGACTATTTTACATTTCCGCATAACAACCACTATCCAGGGAATGTAAAAGATCACTGCTATTATGAGCGTGATTTAAAATATGGAATGAAAGCTTTTCTTAAGACAGAAGAAGCTTTAAAGATTAAAGAACAAGTTGTAGCGTATGATTCCGTAGAAGAATTGACATCTTATATCCGAAGCATTCATAATTCATATATGAAACTTGCACATACAGTGGAAGAAGATATTAGATATATCGTGCATGCTTGTACGACAGTTGTAAAAAGTATATTAAATATGGTAAGTTATGCGTTTAGTACAAGCGTAGCCAATATTCAGTATGTATAATTATTGGTCAGAGTAAGAATAAGGAGCAGAAGTAGGAATTGTGCCTGTTTTTGTTCCTTTTTTCATTTATGAAAATTTTACGTAAGAGATGAATTGATGCAAATTTGATGCATAAAAGTGTTAAGATAAAAAACGGTTTTGGGCAGCAAAGATAGAAAACAATAAGGAAATATAACAATAAGGAGAGAGTAAATATGGTAAACATCATGATCGTTGAAGATGAAAAACCAATTTCAAATCTGATCGCATTAAGTTTAAAAAAGGTCGGTTATCATTGTGAATGTGCATATGATGGACTTTCTGCGATCGATATGATTGAAAAGAAATATCCAGATTTGATCTTACTTGATATTATGCTGCCCGGAGCTGATGGATTTGAAATTTTAGAATATGTAAAACCATTAGATATACCAGTGATCTTTCTCACAGCGAAAGGAGAATTGTCTGATAAAGTAAATGGATTAAGACTTGGTGCAGAAGATTATATTGTAAAACCATTTGAGATTATGGAGTTATTAGCAAGAATTGAAGTCGTATTAAGACGATATAAAAAGCTAGATCGCATGATTCGAATTTTAGGATTGGAAATCGATACAGATTCAAGAACTGTATTAAAAGATGGTGTTTATATTAATCTGACAAAAAAGGAATATGATATTTTGCTGTTATTTGCAAGAAATCCAGGAAGTGTTTTGTTTAGAGAAATGATTTATGATCGTGTATGGGGTGGAGATTATATCCCTGGAAGCAGAACCGTTGATCTTCATGTACAGAGAGTGCGTAAAAAAGTTGGATGGGAAAACTATTTGATATCTGTTCCAAAGATGGGATATCGTCTGGAGGTAGCAAAGTGAAATTTCGTTGGAAATTAATGATCGTGACAATGCTGATCGTATCATTTTCTTTTGGATTTGGAGGAATGCTTTTAATTCAGTATTCTTATGAAGCTTCCATAAAACAGGAAAAGAAATCAGCAAGAGGTTCTTATGAGATGATCTTAAGAATGTTAAAAGAAATTGATGAGATGGATGATACTTATCAAAACCAGACGTTTGTA
>ENA-OQDC01000518-OQDC01000518.1-human-gut-metagenome-genome-assembly--contig:-NODE-518-length-26720-cov-5.831760_pt1 | contig 26720 bp, 14 predicted proteins | sample MGYA00242770_ERZ504601 | MGnify/ENA primary metagenome ERZ504601 (study PRJEB26092, sample SAMD00036305) | human gut metagenome | host: Homo sapiens | study: EMG produced TPA metagenomics assembly of...
TTACTATGGTTTTTCTACAGTAGCAAAGAAACCAACCATGCTGAATGATGAACAGTACATTATGCTGATGAAAGAGTTTGCCGACAATGATGATATGCCGCTTGCCGGTGGTGTACCTACTGCTCCAACAGGTTATAATACAGACTGGTTTAATGAAATATTGAATACAGCTCCTGTTACTGAGCATAACATTACTGCTAACTTTGGCAGTGATAAGGGTTCAAGCTTGCTTTCATTGAATTATCTAGACCAGAATGGTATTATCGGTGAAGATGCGTCATTTTACAAACGATTCAGCACAAGGCTGAACAGTTCCTATTCTATAAATGATTTCTTAAGTGTAGGTGCAAACGTCAACTATGCATATATAGAGAATAGTGGAGTGGCAACCGGTATCAATGGTTATAATCCGATATCATACGCCTATAATATTGATCCTACTACTCCGGTTTATGATGAGAATAGCAACGATACTTTCGGATATGGAGTCTCTCCTGTACCTTATAGCCGTATGTGGAACCCTATTGCATTTATGGATGAGGCACCTAAGAATAAAAATATTACCCAGCAATTTTTGGGTAATGTTTATGCTGAGATCACTTTTATTAAAGACCTTGTTTTCCGCACAGATTTTGGTATTAATCATCGGAATTTCCGTGGAAGAATGTTTGCACCAAAGTTTTTTCATTCTGCAGAATGTAAAGAAGATAATTCTAGGGTAGAACAAAGTACAAATGCTAATAGTAGTTGGCAGTGGGAGAATACATTGCGATATAAAAAATCTTTTGGTGAACATTCTACATCTGTCCTGTTAGGTACTTCTGCATCAAGAGATGTTTATGAGTTTATGACCGGAACACGAAATAAATATCCAAATGAAGCAATGACCAATGAGAATTACTGGTATCTTAATGCTGGTGATGTTATGACATCAGCTAATAGTGGCGGTGCTAATCCTAGACATAGTATGTTCTCATATTTTGCTCGTCTAAGCTATAATTATGCTGAAAAATATATGGCGGAAGTTGTGGTCAGACGCGATGGGTCTTCAAATTTCGGTCCCAATAACAGATATGCTACTTTCCCGGGCGTTTCATTAGGTTGGAATGTTTCAAATGAGAAATTCTGGAAAATTAAGAACTTTGATGTCTTCAAACTTAGATTCTCTTGGGGACAGAACGGAAATGAGCGAATTTCTCCATTCTCCTATACTTCTATTATTGGCAATAATTATAATTACACGTTTGGTAATGCCATCACTGTGGGATCTGCTCCTAATAACCTTGTTAATCCAGACGTGAAATGGGAAACTTCTGAACAATTTAATGTTGGTGCCGATATGACATTCTATAATGGTATGATTAGAGCAAGTTTCGACTGGTTTAAAAAAAGTACTAAGGATTTGTTGTTCCAGCCAACAGTTGAAGCCATTAGAGGTAATAATGCAGCTTTTAGAAACCTTGGTAATATAACAAACCAGGGTGTGGAAATGCAGATGACATTTAATAAAAATTGGAACGAAATCAACTTCTCTATTTCCGCAAATGCCTCATATCTTAAAAATGAGGTTGTAAAGATAGGAAATGCAAATGGATATACTGATGGTGGTAGCTGGAGAACATCTGTTAATGTAACGCGTATGGAGGAAGGTCATGCTATGGGTTATTTCCGCCTTTATAAGAACTTAGGAATATTCCAAAATGAAGAGCAGATACAGAACTATAAATCAAAAGACGGTAAAGTGATACAACCTGATGCCGTTCCGGGTGACTTTATATGGCAAGATACAAATAACGATGGGCAGATTACAGATGAAGATAGAACCGATTGTGGCAATCCTTGGCCAAAATGGACATTCGGTTTGAATTTAGGTGCCGACTGGAGAGGTATTGATATGACAATCTTCTTAACAGGAAAAGCTGGATATAAAGTCTTCTCTGATATTTACCGACAGGAAGCATACGGACGCAGCAACCTTCCATCATTCTATCTTGACAGATGGCGGAAAGAAGGTGATGATAATGGAGTGCCTCGTCTTTCATCCAAAGATCCTAATGGAAACTTTGGCAAACCATCCGATTTTTATCTTTATGATGGTTCGCATTTAAAGATTTCTTCACTTGAGGTAGGCTATTCATTCCCAACTAAATTAATAAACAAGTTGATGCTGAATAAAGCAAGAATTTATGCAGCAATTGATAATCTTGCCACTTTCACCAGCTATCCGTTTATGGATCCTGAAGTAGGAAATATGGCAGGTGGCAATATTCTTAGCACAGGTATTGACTATGGTACTTACCCTCAGGCCCGTACATTCAGATTTGGTTTAAGTCTTAATTTCTAAAATTGAAAATTATGAAGTCGAAAATATATAATAATCTTGCAATACTTATGTTTGCTGTAATTACATCATCATCTTGCAGCGACAGTTTTCTGGATACAGCTCCTATAATGTCAGAAACAGAAAGTTCTTTTTATAGGACCGATGAACAGATGTTCAAAGCGCTTACTGCTTGTTATGATCCGTTAGCTCACATAGGTGGTGGTTCGGGTAATGCACTTGCTTCTATTGTACCTATGGGTGAAATCCGTTCGGATAATGCTCGTACTGGTGGTGGCTCTGATCAGGATCAGCCTTACATGCAGGCTATAGAGGATTATTCAAATACGAGTGTCAATTCTATTTCCGATAATTTGTGGAAAACTCGTTACCGTGGTATATATAGATGTAATCTTGTAATAAATTCAGAGTATGACAGTCCGGAAGCTAAAGTTTATAAAGCTGAAGCTAAGTTCTTACGTGCTTGGTATCATTTTGAATTGTTGAGATATTATGGTCCATGCTTTATCAGTCTTGAGACTCTTTATCCTGAAGGATTCAAGTTTACGAGAGATACTCGCGAAAATGTAAATAAAGCAATAGAGAAAGATCTTCTTGAAGCTATCCCTTCTCTAAAGGATAATTTCCCGGACACAATGAAAGGACGTATTACCAAGACTGCGGCTCAAGCCCTGTTGGCCAAGGTCTATCTTTATTGGGCTGACTGGAGCAACGATGATGCTAAGATTTTTGACAAAGCGAAACCTTTATTGGAGGATGTAATTTCAAGTGGTAATTATACTCTGACGGATGATTATTCTAAATTGTTTGCGGCTCATCAGGAGAATAACGAGGAATCTATATTTGAAATACAGACCTCTACCAAATCTGGTAATACAAACTGGGGTAATATTGATGCAGGCGAAGGTGCTATGTGGGTGACTTTCTGCGGACCGAGACAGTTGAAAAATAGTCCTGATTATGATAATGGATATGGCTTTTGTCTGCCTACTAAGGAATTGTATGATTATTTCCTTCCGGATGACCATGTGCGTCGTGATGCGGCGATATTTACTTACGATGAACTTGTAACCAAACCTAATGCCAATATTCAGGATGAATCAAAAAAAGTTGTTTGGGAGACAGGCTCTTACGGGCCTGATTTCCAGGGATATGCCCAGAAGAAATATCCTCCTTTCAAAAATTACGATATGATAGGAAACCCCAATCTAAACAAGCCTGGAAACGTAAGGGTCATCAGATATGGTGAAGTGTATCTGATGCTTGCCGAAGCATATCTCAGAGGTACTAATCCTGATGAAGCAAAAGCGAAGTATTACATAAATGAACTCAGAAAGAAGCATGTTCATGCAGACGACGGAAGTTATATTGATGTTGACAAGCTAATGCAGATGTATCCTGACAGATTTAAAAGCGTAATTGATGTTCTATGGTATGAGCGTCGTTGTGAACTGGCATGCGAGGGTGACAGATGGTTTGACCTCGTCCGCTCAGGACGTGCCGAGGAGGTCATGATGCCTATTCTTAGAAGAGATTATGGTATCTCTGCATGGAGCAAGAAGTTCAATTATCTTCCTATCGGCTCTATTGAAATAAGCAATTCGGGAAACTCGCTTACAGAGTATCCGGATGAAGTAAATGAGTGATAGGGCAGATTAAAATCTTTATCTTCTTGTTAAAAAGGCAGACTTTATCATCAGCATACTGATAATGAAGACTGCCTTTTATAATTTCAGATTATGTTATTTCTTATTTCTTGTACCACACCCTTACATAATCTATCAGATATTCAGAATCCATATTGTTGTCGTCCGGCAAGGCTCCGAACCATTTGTTCGATTCGTTGTTAAGATTGATGCGTAATGGCTGGTGCCAGTACTTGTTCTCTATTTCTCTGTACAGTACTCCGTCTATATATAGTCGGATATATTCCTTGCTCCAGTCAAGTCCCCATACGTGAAAGTCTTTCTGCAATTCGAATGGTATATAGTATTTGGCAGGGAAGTTGATATGTTTCTTTATATCACCCTTATCTGCTGGAGCTTTAAATACATGCACGTTCGAGTTCAGGTCATGTCTGTTGGCAGGATTGCCGGGGCAGTTCTCGCAAATGTCTATTTCAGTCCACCAGTTTCTTTCATTGTTCGACATCCAGAAACCGAAAACCCATGGCGAGTCGTTTGGTCTCAGTCTTGCTTCGAAATATCCGTAAAGGAAAAGTTCTTTGCTTACCAGGAAACCGGCAGTGTGAGTATATCCTTCGGGCAGTGATCCTGCTTCCGGCTTGTAAGTTCTCATCACGCAACAGCCGTCTTCAAATGTAGTATTCTCCTTTGCAAAGAAAGTAGGTTGTCTTCCTTTCCATTTAGGGTTGTTCGGGAACCATCTTTCCTCATTCAGTTTCTTTCCTTTGACTCGTCGAGCTTTTTGTGAGACCCATCGCCTTCGTTCTTCTGGTTGGAAAGAGGGTACTTGTTGTTAAGTCTTTTCGGAGCGTTGCTGAAATCAATGCTGTCCTTGTAGAACTTTTTCGGAATGGTAAGTTCAGTGGTTTCATTACCTGTTTTTGTACTGACTTGAGCTTTCAAGTCTGCTACAGTTGTACACGATACTGCTGCGAGTAAGTAAATTAAATAGTTTTTCATAAATTTGTTTTACAGTTTGTTATGGTGGCAATTTACTCTATATATACTTATTCTTAGGGTGAAATTGTATGTAATAATAGGTTAAACTTTTTTTGTGCAAAGAAATATATTTGTTCGTTATTCAATATTGATTATTGATAATCAGATATTAGAGGGGTAAATTTATTTAATAATAGGGGGGGGTAAATATTTTACCCCTTACTATAGTAATTAAATTATTGATTGTAAATCGAACTCAAGTGTATCTTTGCTTACAGAAAAAATTAATGTCATTATTTAATGTAATAAGATTATTATGAATAAGAAATCCATGAAAACGGTTTTAGGAGTTGCGGCATTAAGCCTGTTGGCGTCGTGCAATTCTACATACGCTCCTAATGTAGATTCTACTGTATCTTTAAAAGGTACTGATGTGTTCAAGGCCGATTCGGCATCGATTGCTCAAAATTACACTATTCCTGAATGGTTTAAGGATGCCAAGTTCGGTATCTTTATCCACTGGGGAGTTTATTCCGTTCCTGCATACGGCAGTGAATGGTATTCCCGCTGGATGTACAAGGAAGGTCATCCTATTAATAAGTATCACGTACAGACTTACGGTCCTTTGACCAAATTCGGATATAAGGATTTCATCCCTATGTTCAAAGCCGAAAATTTCAATGCCGACGAGTGGCTGGCAGTGGTAAAATCATCTGGAGCACAATACATTGTTCCGGTGGCCGAGCATCACGACGGATTTGCCATGTACAGCAGTACTTTCAATAAGTGGAATGCTGTGGATATGGGACCGAAAAGGGATATAATCGGCGAATTGAAGGAAGCTACCAAGAAAGCCGGTCTGCGTTTCGGACTTTCTTCTCACAGATGCGAGAATGCATGGTTCTATGAATATGGAATGGAAACTCCTTCTGATGTTCAGGACACTACAATCACTCTGTATGGCGAAAGACTGCATGAGCCCGAAGGTCAGGGTATGACACCTTATTGTGGTAAGTATGAAGGCTCGAACGAACGTTCACGCCGTCAGTTCCTTATGCATACATACGAGCTTATCGACAAATATCAGCCTGAATTGATATGGTTCGACTGGACTGTGGGAAAATATCCGTTCCAGCCTACTTTCTATAAATTCATGGCTTATTATTACAATTCGGCTCTTGATTGGAATAAAGAAGTTGTGGTTAACACTAAATTCGGATATGGCGACAATATCCAGGTGTTCGATATAGAAAGAGGTAAGAGCGACAGAATCCGTGAATATCCATGGCAGACTGATACTTCTGTAGGCAAGAAATCGTGGAGCTATTGTGTGGGCGAGGAAAACAAGAGTCCTGACCATATCATCGACGACTTTGTTGATATTGTCAGCAAGAACGGTAACTTATTGCTGAATATAGGTCCTAAGGCCGACGGTACTATTACAGACGAACAGAAGAACGTACTTGCCGAGATAGGTAAATGGTTGAAGACTAACGGTGAGGCTATTTATGGCTCACGACCATGGGTGATTGCTTCCGAAGGACATAACGCAGGCACCGCAGGTTATATGACAGACAATACAAAAACTGAATATACAGCGGACGACATTCGCTTTACTACATGCGACAATAACCTCTATGCCGTGTCTCTGGCTTGGACAGATGGTAGTGTTACTATCAAGTCATTGGCTACTAAGTATTGCCGGAACGTAGAAATTGAGTCGGTTGAAATGCTTGGAAGCTCAGAGAAGATTGACTATAAGATGACTGACGAGGGTCTTGTAGTAAACTTCCCTAAGAACAAACCTACTGAATATGCACATGTGTTCAAGATTAAGCTTAAAGGGGTGGTGGTTTCCAAACCGCTATACGATAAGGTTGATAACGGATGCCTTATCACTGTACGTGTGGCAAACCATAATGCAGAGGATGCAAATGTCACTCTTAAAAGTGTAGTCGACGGTAATGAGGTTTCAACTCAGGTAGCTGTCAAGGCTAAATCAGAACAATGGGTTAAAATGCAGAATAAGGACGTAAAATCATTCGATGATATGTCTTGCAAGTTCTATTTCAATGATAATCTGACTTATGAAAACGAATTTAAAAAATAATATAATGAAGGGAATGGCTGTTATGCCATTCCTGTCTGTATGTGTTGGTGTCGCAGCACAGCAGAAACAGATGAATGTCATCTACATCATGTCGGACGACCATACTTCGCAGGCTATCGGCGCATACGGAAGTCGTCTTGCAGTACTGAACCCTACTCCTACAATTGATGAACTGGCAAGGGACGGTATGCTCTTCGAGAACTGTTTCTGTACAAACTCCATCAGTACCCCAAGCCGTGCATGTATCATGACCGGACAGTATTCCCATCGTAACAAGGTGCTCACTTTGGATGAAGTGCTTCAGCCGGACCAGGAATATCTGGTTGATGAGTTCCATAATATGGGATATCAGACTGCCATGATCGGTAAATGGCATTTGGGATGCGAACCGTCGCACTTCGACTATTATTCTGTATTCAACGGTCATGGCGGACAGGGCGAATACTTCGACCCTACTTTCCTTACAAGTGACGTAACTGACAAGAAATGGCCTAATAACCAGATAAAGAAAATGGGTTACTCCTCGGATATCGTGACCAACCTTGCTATTGACTGGTTGAAGAACAGACGCGACAAGTCCAAACCTTTCTTCATGATGCATCATTACAAGGCACCGCACGATATGTTCGAGTACGCACCGCGCTATGAATATTATCTTGACGATGTGGAAGTGCCTGTTCCATTGTCATTGTTCGATACAGACAAATGGGGCTCCGAAGGCACAAGAGGCAAGAACGATTCACTTCGTCACTTCATCGGAACTTCTGTCTCAAGCCGTCATGAAATCCGCAATTATGTAATGGAATATAAGTGCAATACAGGTGATGAAATGGAGAATACATACCTTGCCTACCAGCATTACCTGAAATCGTATCTGCGTTGCGTAAAGGGTGTGGATGACAACCTGAAACGTCTTTTCGACTATCTCAAGAAGGAAGGACTCTGGGAAAATACCATTATCGTATATACAGGCGACCAGGGTATGATGCTTGGCGAACACGACCTGCAGGACAAGAGATGGATGTATGAAGAATCTCAGAGAATGCCTTTCATAGTCCGCGACCCGAGATGTCCTTACAAGGGAGCCAAGTCGGACCTGATGATTAACAACATTGATTTTGCTCCAACTCTTATAGAGATGGTCGGTGGCAAAGAACCTTCATACATGGATGGAAAGAGCTTTGCCTCTGTGTTCGAAGGCAAAAAGCCAGAAAACTGGAAGGATGCTGTTTACTACAGATACTGGATGCACATGATTCATCACGACGTTCCGGCACACATAGGTATCCGCACGGAAAACTATAAGCTGATACTTTTCTATGGCCGTCATTACGACGACAAACGTTACGGACAGAAATCAATGTCATGGTTGAAGAACAGCCACAAGATTGTTCCTACTCTGGTTTCTTTCGAACTCTACGATGTGAAGAACGACCCTTACGAAATGGTAAACCTGGCTGATAATCCTAAATACGCCAAAGTTCTTAAGGACATGAAAAAGAAACTGCGTGAGTTGAGAAAACAGGTGGGCGATACAGATGAGGCTTATCCTGAACTCAAGAAAGTGATTGATAAGGCTTTAAGATAGTAAGTTGACTGACTGATAATATTTATGGACAATAATTTTGTTTTTGGTTATAATATTCCGACGAAGATTCTCTTCGGATGTGGCGAACTTAAACGTCTTTCAACAGAGACATTGCCCGGCAAAAAGGCTTTGATAGTCATTTCATCCGGAACATCAATGCGTAAATATGGTTATCTGGATAAGGTGATTGGTCTGCTGAAAGAAAATAATGTTGATGCCGTGGTGTACGACAAGATATTGCCTAACCCAATAAAAGACCATGTAATGGAAGGTGCGGCAATCTGTCGTGAGGAAAATTGCGATATGATTATAGGTTTGGGAGGCGGAAGTTCGATAGATACAGCCAAATCCATTGCAATCATGGCATGTAATGATGGCGATTATTGGGAATATGTTGAAGGAGGTATCGGCAAGGGGCTTCCTTACAGCAAAGCATTGCCCATCATAGCCATTCCTACAACAGCCGGAACCGGAACCGAGGCTGACCCATGGACTGTCATAACCAATCTGGAAACAAACGAAAAGATAGGTATCGGCTCCACTTTAACTTTCCCATGTCTGTCGATAATCGACCCGGAACTGATGGTTTCAGTTCCGCCACATCTGACTGCCTATCAGGGATTCGACGCATTCTTTCATGCAGCCGAAGGCTATATTGCCAATTGTGCAACCCCAATAAGTGATATTTTCGCTCTTGAGGCCATCAGACTGCTGTATAAATATTTACCTGTTGCGGTGAAGGATGGAAATAACCTGAAAGCGAGGGCAAAGGTGGCTTGGGCAAGTACGCTGGCGGGAATGGTTGAATCCACATCCAGTTGTACTTCCGAACATTCTCTCGAGCACGCTCTCAGCGCATACTATCCCGCTCTTCCTCATGGTGCTGGCCTGATAGCTATAAGCGAGGCCTATTTCTCTACTTTTATTTATGACAGGACAAAGAGATATATGCGCATGGCAGATGTTATGACCGGACGCAAGAACCTTAATCCCGAACATTTTATAGATGCTTTGGTGAGAATGCAGAAGGAATGCAATGTCCGCGATTTGAAGCTTAGCGACTGGGGAATAGTAAAGGAAGATTTCCCTAAGATGACTGATAATGCGCGAACTGCCATGGGTGCATTGTTCAGTCTGGACCCTCATGAACTGTCGGATACCGAAATACTCGACATATATATAAAGTCATACAGATAAGTCTTTTTAAGAACAATCCCAATACAGTCTGTTACTGTAATTTCTTTCGGGCATCGTATCTATTATTGAGTGTAATGGTACGATGCTTTTTGTTTTATACTATGAAATGAAGTTAAAGATTTATTTTTTTTCTTGATTGATTTTGATACGCATTCTAAAGTGGAAAATATCTATAATTATCTATTAACTACTGTAAATACTTGATGTTTTAGATAAAATCAATAACTTTGTAATCTTGATGAAATATAAAGAATACATAGTTATATGTTTAGATTAATCTTAAGTTTAATATCAGTTCTGATTATAGTTTGCAAATCCTTTGCATCCAATGAGTTTGTCACAAGAAAGTACACTACTCTTGATGGACTTTCCCAAAATGATGTGCAATGTATTTATCAAGACTCTAAAGGCTTTATATGGTTGGCCACGAACGACGGACTGAACAGGTTTGACGGATATGAATTTAAGGTTTACGGATATCAGTCAAACGGTTTTAACAGTAATCTGATAGTATGTATTGACGAAGATTCACATGGAAATCTGTGGATAGGTACAGCCGATAGAGGAGTGTTCCTGTTCAATTCTGTAAAGAACGAATTCGTTTCATTAAATCTTGGTCACAGCGGTATTGATAAAAATTTCACTTGCGATAAGATTCTTGTCGACTCTAAAGACAGAGTCTGGTTTCATTCCTCTGATGAGAGTATATACCTTGTAAATTATGATTTTCAAAATGGCAAAATAAATACTGTCTTAAGATCAACATTAAAATTACCATACATTTCCGACATCATAGAAATAGATAATACGATAATGCTCTCCTCCGAAGACGGCCTGTACGAATGTAACGTCGATGGAGATGAATTACTGCTTAACAAACTATTGGGATGCCCTATAGCTTCAGCCATAGTCATCTCATCTTCTCAAATATTGTACTCAAATCTGGAAAATCATCAATTATGTTTATACGACAAGCATACCTGCAAGGTAAGTACCCTGTTGGAAAACTGCGATATACGAAAAATGGTATATAAAAACAAAAGATTATTTTATGCCACTACAAGCACTGTGAATGTGTTGACTTTTGATGTATTGCATGCCATCGAGTCAAAACCACAGGTTATTGCTACATATTCTTACAGCTATCCGCAAACTGTAGTTCTTGATAAAAACGATATTCTTTGGATAGGATTTTTCAAGAGTGGCTTTATGAGTATACGCGAAAATAATAAACCTATAGATTTATTCAGAGGAATAGGAAATGACCATATATCGTCCGTTTATACATTTGCCAAATCCGATATATATTTAGGTACAGAAGGCTCAGGGCTATATCATTTTAATTCCATTACCGGTAATGCCAGACTTATTCCTTTCACGGCAAACAGGATAGTATACTCAACAGCATACTCAAACTACACCGACTGCATGTATGTGTCTCTGATGTACGATGGTATTTACAGTTTCACTTCTGATAATGATTATAAAAAGATCTCAGGCTTGAGAAATGTGCGCGCAATGCTTGCCGATGGAAAATATTTGTGGATTGGCACATATAATAAAGGTCTTTTTAGATATGATTTGTCCACAGGTGTGATGAAGGAAATCAAAACATCTGACAATAAAGAACTTAAGATAGTAAGAAACATCGTTAAAGATCATAAGGGTAATATATGGGTAGCTTCCAGCTTCGGTCTTAAAGTATTGGAATCTGCAGATTTGTATATAGATAATCCTGTTTTGAACTCAGTCAAGGGACTTGATGAACTCGACTATATAGTGCCTGTATGTGAAGACTTGAATCATAATATCTGGTATGGAACACTTGGACGCGGGTTAAGGAAAATCGTGGATTTGGATGAAAACCATAATGCCTGCGTTGAAAATTTTAGCTCTGCAGACGGGTTGAGCAGCAATACAATAAAATCAATTGTTAATGGCACGGATGGAACATTATGGATTTCTACCAATAAAGGAATTAATTCGTTGAATATCAACACACAGAGAATAAGATCTTATGATATTTTCGATGGTCTTCAGGATTATGAATTTATGGAACTTTCTGCTGGAGTAATGACGAATGGAACAATGATATTCGGTGGCGTAAACGGAATTAACGTCTTCAGACCTGACGACTTTGATGTGATAGATTTCAACGGTAGTCCTACACTCGTTGATTTTAAAATCTTCAATCACAGCGTTGAGGCAGATTCCACATATTCAGCTTATTTCGACAAAAGTGTAAGTTTTACAGAGCACATTGAATTGCCTTATAATTTAAACACTTTCTCATTCCAGTTCAGCTCCCTGGATTACAGAAGTCCTTATAAGGTTGGTTACGAATATATGCTCGAAGGCGTAGATGATTCATGGATTTCCACCTCCGCTTTTCATCGTGAGGCTTTCTACACAAAGCTTCCTTCAGGCGAATATATGTTCAGACTGAGGGTCAGGAATAGCGATGGAGTCTACAGTTTGAATGAACTTTCCATACCTGTCATTATTAACCCTCCTTTCTGGCGTACATGGTATGCCTATACACTCTATTTTATATTGCTTGTCTTGTCTTTATACCGGTTCAAGGTGTATTATACCTCACGGGTGCAGCGCAGAAATGCTCTATATATAGCAAACATGGAAAAACGCAAGACTGAAGAACTTCTTGAAAAGGAGACTACATTTTTTACCAACATATCGCATGAATTGAGGACACCACTCACACTTATTCATTCTCCACTTAGTATGATTATTGAATCGGGCAAGTATTCGTCCGACAAGTATCTTGCCGGCATGCTGCAGACAATGGAGCATAACAGTAAGTTCCTGTTAAGTCTTGTCAACCAGCTGATGAACTTCTCAAAGAGCGAGAAAGGAATGCTTAGTCTGAATCTCAAATATGGCAACTTCTCGTCTTTCTCAAAAGAAGTATTTCAGCAGTTCACGTATTGGGCAAAACAGAAAGGTGTAGGGCTGGAATATTCTGTCTCACGCAGTGATATAAGCTTTCTGTTCGACCCTCATCTTATGGAACAGATAATCTATAATCTCGTATCGAATGCCATTAAGCATACTCCTGCCGGAGGATTTGTATCGTTTACTGTCAATGAACAGGATAACAAAATAAACATCTCTGTGGCAGACTCGGGAAACGGAATATCCGACAACCTGAAAACACACCTCTTCGAGCGTTTCTACAGTCAGAATAAAAACTCTGCTGAAGGAGGTACCGGTATAGGTCTGTTTCTGACCAAGCGGCTTGTAGAGATACATAATGGAAATATTACGTTTGTATCAGAGGAAGGTAAAGGCACTGTTTTCCATGTTGTAATTCCTATGATAACTGAGGGGGACATGGTTACGGAGAATATCTCTGCCAACATTGGGGAGGATGAAAAGTTTGCTGATGTGTTAAGAAGTGAATCGTGCGAGCATGAAGAGATGATAGACATAGAAGTGGACGGAGAATCTCCGGCTATATTGATTGTTGATGACAATAAGGATATATGTAATATGTTGTCATTACTGTTGTCGGATAAGTATAAGATAATGATAGCCCATGATGGGGAGATGGCATGGAACATGATTCCAGATTTGCAACCGGATCTTGTTTTATCCGATATAATGATGCCGGGCATGAATGGTCTGGAACTGTGTGAGAGAATCAAGCAGGATGTAAGGACATCTCATATTCCTGTAGTATTGCTTTCAGCCAAGACTACATTGCAGGATTATTTCATCGGATATAAATTCCATGCAGATGCTTATTGCCCTAAACCTTCGACAACAAGATATGAAAGAGCTGCTTAATTCCATTATAACCAACAGGAAGCGGATTCTTCAACACAAGAAAGTTCCGGCAATAAAGATTTCCGAGGTAAGCACTACATCTACCGACGATAAGTTCCTTGAGAAACTTGTAAAGATAATAGAGGACAACATTACAGACTCTTCGTTCCAGATAGAGGATATATGTAAAGGTCTTGGCGTGACGGCCTTGGTTCTGAACAAGAAGCTGAAAGCACTTATGGGAGTAACAGCCAATGCTTTTGTACGTTCAATAAGAATGAAGAGAGCGGCAGAACTGTTGAAGACAGGACGGTATTCTGTATCAGAGGTGACATACGATGTAGGGTTCAATGATTTGAAGTATTTCAGAGAATGTTTCAAGAAAGAATTCGGTGTATTGCCGCAACAGTACAAAGAACAGAGTATACAGACCGATTTGGATTCTTAATATAAGTGGGGGTAAAATTTTACCCCCTTTTTAAATATATAATTCTCCCCTTTTGTACCATTATAAATAAATAATTTAGCGTCAGTTATAAAAGGAATTTCATAACCTATTGCTAAATTAAAATTTTTACAAATGAGAAATCAGAAAAAATGGTACCATGGCAGGTACATGTTGTTCGTGATGCTTATCTTCTATACATTGTCTATGTATTCACAGAAGATAACAGTTAAAGGAAAGGTGATTGATGCTGCCAATAACCTTGAAGTTATAGGCGCAGCTGTTCAAGTTGAAGGTACTTCTCTTGGAACTATTACTGATATGGATGGTAATTTCGTTCTTCAAGGGGTACCGACTAAAGGTAACTTAGTGTTCAGTTTTGTTGGGTATAAAACTGTAAAAGCTGCAATCAAGAATGGTCAGATTTATAATATCAAGCTTCAGGAAGACACAAAAGTGTTGGATGAAGTGGTTGTTGTAGGTTATGGCTCAATGCGTAAAAAAGAGGTGACAGGTGCAGTGGCACGTGTAAACTCAGATGAGATTACTAAGATCAGTACTTCCGACTTGGGTACAGCTCTTCAGGGTATGGTTGCCGGAGTTAACGTTCAGGCAAGTTCTGGTGAGCCTGGAGCCAAATCCAACATCCAGATTCGTGGTTTAAGTTCTATCTCAGGCGACAGTTCTCCTTTATATGTTGTCGATGGTGTCCCGTTCGAGGGCGACCCGGGATTGAGTAGTAGCGAAATAGCAAGTATAGATATTCTTAAGGATGCTGCTTCGGCTGCCATTTATGGTACTCGCGGTGCTTCCGGTGTTATCCTTATTACCACAAAGAAGGGTAAGGAAGGAGAAATGAAGATAGCTGTCGACGGATATTATGGTGTACAGCACATTACTTCGAATATTCATTTGCTTGATGCCAACGAGAGTATATTTGTAAAAGTGATGTCTAACAGAATGATGGAAGGAAACCAGAATACAGACGACCTGGCCTGGTCTAATCTGAAAACATATCCTGTGAATTTCTTCAACAACTCTAGTTTATATGAATATGTAGTCAATAATAACGCGCCAATACAGAATTATTCTGTTACTGCGAATGGCGGCAAGAAAGATTTGACATATAACCTTACCGCGAACTATTTCGACCAGAAAGGTGTGTTGATAAATTCCGATTACAAAAGATATAATATTCGTTCGAATACACATTTTCAGCGCGGAAAATGGACTATCAACACTAACATCGCTATGAAGATAGAAAACCAGTTATCTCCGGCTTGGGGGTTATTGAACGAATGTTATGACTACTCGCCTACTCGTTCTCAGATTTATCCACAGGCAAGTATAGTAAATGCAGCTGGCGATCCTGCAGATTTACAGGGCGTAAGTTATACATTGGGAAGATTGAAAGAGGAAAATCATAAGGACACAGAATCATTTAACGGTAATTTTTATCTTGCTTATAATGTAATTCCCGGACTGAATGTTTCCACACGTTTGGGCTTTGGATATAACAATCAGAAAGCTGTCTCAATTCGACCTGAGTTTGAGGTATATAATCAGAAAGGCGAAAAGGTAACCAGCTCTAATTACCGTTCGCAATTAAAAGATACTCATTCAAAGAATACCAGTCTCACTTGGGAAACAATGGTAAATTATAATAAGAAGATAAAAAAGCATGATATTAAATTTACCGGAGTTTTCAGTATGGAGAAATATACATACGAGATGTTCTATGCCAGTATAATGGATTTGGTTACTAACGAGATTCCGAACCTAAATGCGGGAACATCCGATATGACTGTGGGTACAGGCAGTGGCCAGTGGGGACAGGACCGTATCAGTACAATGGTTGGTATGTTGGGTCGTCTACAATATAGCTATGCAGACAAATACATGGCAAGTGCCAGTATCAGGCGCGACGGTTCATCTAAGTTCTCCGAAGAAAATCGTTGGGGATTGTTCCCGTCATTGTCTGTAGGATGGAATATTTCTGAGGAATCATTCTTCGACAGATTCAGGTGGCTAGTAAATTCGTTAAAATTAAGATTCAGCTATGGTACTACCGGTAATCAGAACTTCCCTGATTATTCATACGCACCAGCTATATACAAAAACTACGACTATACTTTTGGTACCGGAACTTCCGAAATTCTTGCAAATGGTTTTACCCAATTGGGATTTGCCAATCCGAATGTGAAATGGGAAACAACCCAGCAGCTTAATGCCGGTATCGACATGGCTTTATATAATAACAAGCTTATCTTAGGTCTTGATTTGTACAAGAGTAACAAGAAGAATATGCTTTTCCCGATGGTCGTGCCACCGTCAAATGGAGGGGGCCAGAGTTCAACTGTTACATTGAATGCCGGAGATATGGAAAACCGTGGTGTTGAGTTTTCACTTACTCACCGCAACAAAATACGTGGTGTTAATTACAGCTTGACTGGTACATTTACCAAAAACGTGAATGAGATTGTGTCTATGGCAGGAAAAAATGAGTTATATTTCTTCCCCGACGGTAAACCTGTTTCATCAGGAAGTGATTATGTAACTGCAATCAAGAAAGGATATGAAGCCGGTGCTTTCTTTGTTATGCCAACCGCAGGGGTAATCAATACTGAACAGAAGCTTGCAGAATATCAGAAATTACAGTCAAGTGCCCGTATGGGTGACCTTATGTATATCGATACCAATAATGATGGTGTTCTTAATGATGACGACCGTGTTTATGCCGGTAGTGGTATGCCGGATTATGAACTTGGTTTGAACTTCTCGGCCGACTATAGAGGCTTCGATTTCTCTATGAACTGGTATGCTTCAGTTGGAAATGAAATAATAAACGGTACGAAGATATATACATATCAAAGAAGAACCAATAAGGAACTGATATACATGTGGACCCCTACCAACTATACCTCTACCATTCCTTCTTATCGTACAGAGGGTCATAACAACTATCGTGCTCATACTGATATGTGGATTGAGGACGGTTCATTTGTCAGACTTAAAAATATTATGTTAGGATATTCATTCCCCAGGAGTTGGGTATCAAAGCTTGGATTGGGCAAGTTCCGTTTATACGTTGCAGCCGATAATCTTCTTACACTGACAAAATACGACGGATACGACCCTGAGGTCGGTAGTAATGGATTGTCACGTCGTGGTTTGGACTATGGAACATATCCTATAAGTATCCAGATGCGTGGCGGATTCCAGATTAATTTCTAACTTTTAATAATATAAATATATGAACTTCAGATATAAAACAATAGTATTCAGTCTGTTGATGTCGGGCATGACATTGGTTTCATGCGACGATTTCCTTACGCAGGAAAACATACATCAGCTGACAACACAGAATTTTTATAAAACAATAGGCGACTGCGAGAAAGGACTGGCTGCTGTATATAATGCTTTGAAAAATACCAATATTTATCATCCGCTCGATGAGAACCGTAGAAGTGATATAGCAGTTGAAGGTAATAAGGACAGAAAGCAGTTTGATAACGAAGCCTATAAGCAAACCTTTAATGATTCATACGGAACAGTCCGTGGTAAATGGTCTGCACTGTATACTGGTGTGTTCCGTGCGAATCAGGTTCTGGCCAGTATAGAGAAAATCCGTCCAAATGTTACAGATGAACCTCAAATAACCAAGCTTGCTCAGATTGAGGCACAGGCATATTCTTTGCGTGGCTTGTTTTATTTTTATCTCAATAATTCATTCAATAATGGTAATGTTCCTTATATTAATGAAATTGCAGAGGTAGAAGAAGATTACTATAAAAAGGTTACACCAAGTGATGAAATCAAGAAATATTACAGAGAAGATTTACAGAAAGCTCTTGACCTTGGCTTGAATGACAAATGGGAGAAAACCGATTTGGGACGTATCACCTCTTGGGCTGTAAAGGCAATATTAGGCAAAAGCTACCTTTATGATAAAGAGTATAATAAAGCTGCCGAATATTTTAAGGATATTATTGATAATGGAGGTTTTGCTTTGGTTGATGACATAGTCGATAATTTTACTGCTGCCAATGAATTCAATTCGGAATCTATTCTCGAGGTTTCCTATTCTACACAGTATAATACAGAATTCGGTACATGGTCGGAGTCTACCTTATATAATATATGGGGAATGAATGTAAATGGCTTGGGCGATGCCTGGCTTAACACTGTTCCTGCTTTTTGGCTTGTTGAAGCATTCGAAACAGAGCCGGTGGACAGACTTGATGAACGTAACTGGATAAAAATGCAGTCCGACAATTATGGTGATCCTGAACATAGGGATATTATATACGACCAGTTGGGAACAACTTTCAGCTCGCAGGTGGACCGTCAGGGTGTCGTATATAACAGAACGTACGTTTATACGTGGGATGCAACAGCAGGAAAATATGTTGGAGTACGCGAACGACTCGTCTCAACTGTCGGAGATAATAAAGTTTTATACAATAAGATTACCGGCTACGATGACATAGTTCCGGAATTTAAATGGGAAGACGGTCAGGCATATCGCCTCAGAAGCTATTCCATGCGTGCATCTGCCTCTCTTGCAATAAACGGCGATGAAAGTCTGATATATTATCAGTCTCTCCCACAACAGGTATCAAAATTCAACCGTGGCTCTTCAGCGTATTTCAGAAAATTATCAAATTGGGATACACGTAAGAGTGAAACTGAATTTAAGCCTGCTATGGCCTCAGGAATAAACTATCGTCTTATCCGTTTGGCAGATATATATCTGATGTATGCAGAATGTCTGATTAAAGGCGGTGCAAGCGATGGAAATGTTCAGTCAGCTATCAATGCCATCAACAAGGTACGTCACCGTGCTGGAGTTGTGCTTATCGGAAAATCGGAACAGGGAGAATTCAAGAGATATACATACGATGAGAAGGAATATGCTGCAAGTGATGTAATGAATCATCTGATGTATGTGGAACGTCCTCTTGAACTGTGTATGGAAGGACATGCCATACGTGTCATTGATTTGAGACGCTGGAATATAACTAAGGAAAGGTTTGATCAGTTGGCATCCGACGAATATAAGTACTGTATGATTCAGACCAAATATCTTAAGCCTAATCCTGATGACCCTAATGCTTTGGTATCAGCATTCAACTTTGGAAAGCAGTACAGATTTTATGAGCTGCCGCCAGAAAAGAGAGGAAACGCTTTTGTGGATTATTTCCAAGCATCATTGAACTACGGTCCGCAAGTGGCATACTGGCCTATTCCAAATATAGAAATTACATCAAATCCTGATATTAATAAATAAATACGATGAAAAATAGATTTTTATATATTGCTCTTTCATTAATCTCGGTTCTGACATCTTGTAAGGATGATGAGTTTGAACCGTTGAATAACGTGGCTGAATGTACCTGGCATGTGAGTACAGATCAGGAAAACGTTTCACCTATTCAGCTGAATCTTAATAACTATATAAGTATAATGGACTTATCCCAAGGCATGTTGTCGCATCAGTGGGTTGTGTCGGATGATGGTACAAAGTTCCTTAATGGTAAGATGGAGTGGGGACAGACAGACTATACAAACCTGATTGATGAATCCATCCCTCATACCAACGATTTGAAAACCATACATGTGTATTTCACTAAACCTGGTGACCATACGGTACGTTTGTGCAATACTTTCCGCAGACAGGTTGTATATCCATATTCGGTGTATGACGACAATACCGGAGGATATATCAAAAAATATTGTTATGCTAAGCAGGAGGGTGATGTATATGTGATGGATACAACTTTCCATATCCGCGTGTATGATCCTAACCTCGTACCGGCCGTAAAGGTATACAGTGATCCGGAGTGTACACAGGAAATAAAGACCGGAATAGTCGGTGGAACTGAGGAAGCTCCCGAATACGAAAAATACGAACTTGAATATGGTAAGTCTGTCTATATTAAGGACGATTCATACGGATTGCCTAACAAATGGACTTTCAAATGTGCGGATACTGGCGTAAATGACGAATTAACCAGTTTTGACACTCCATACCAGTTCACTGCAAAGAAATTCAGCGATAAGCCATTGCTTCTTTCCATGACAATAGAAAGAACTTCTGCCAGTGAGGGTAAAGGTAAGTACACTCCAAAAGCTTCGCCAAAAACTCTTGTTGTGCCTTTGGCTATTACAGTAGTACCTAGTGATGATCCTATTACTTATAACATCCGTCAGATTGACCAAACACACATTGCTATAGATTTGGATAATTCTGAGTTTGGATATAAAGAGATAAATCCATCATCTCTAAAGCTTACTTACTCCAACTCGTATAACAGACCGTCAGCTGTCAGGGGTAGCGTAAACATCACAGCAGCAGAAGTAAACAAGCAAAGCAGATATGAACTGATTCTTACTTTGGTTGAGAAAATCTATAACACAGATGAACTGACCCTTACAGGAACTTTAACTGAAGCGTTGGTTGGAAATCAGAACCTTGAGATAAAGGCTACAGCTCCAAACGTAGCGACTACTTTTGGTGCGTTCCTGGATGAAGATTTTGAAAATCCTGACACATATGCCGACTGGAAAGTTATTGATGCCGATACCAAAACACATCCTGTAGTTCCTTCACAGGTTGTGGACAATCCTCTGAAGGATGGAATAAACAACAGTGCAAAATGTATGTTTGTCGAAGCATTTGACCGATGCAGGGCATTACTCTCCAAGACATTTACTGGTGGTAAAGGTACATATACTTTCAGCTACAAATATTATACACCGGGGTATAAACAGGGTAAGGGTATGAGTCCGTATTTCGTTCCGGCAGGTAAAGAAGGAGCTGAAGATATGACATGGCAGAGCAATAAACCATGGTGCGGCATTGTGAATGGCTCCGACAGCAAATGGATGTCGGCCACAACCACTGTGACTTCAAAGGCTGAAATGGACAATATATTGCTCAGTATGCGCTTTAATGCCTTTAAGGATAATATTTATTTTGACGATATATTCTTCGGATATATTGAAGTAAGACCATAATAAATTATAGTAACAATGAAGCTAATAGATAAAATTTATAAGACAATTACATTCTTATGTGCTTTGGTTTTGTTCGGAGCATGTGATAATGACAAATGGGCTGAGGTAGAACTTGATTCTACTCCCGTGTATGAACTTACCTATCTCAAGAATGTGGAAACAGGAAAGACAGGCGAGGTTTCCAAGTTTTCTGTTTATCGCGAATTGTTCGACCTCATTGCCTGGAAGAATGACTATCAGACTTTGAGAATGAATAAGATCGAGTTCTTTGCCGAGTCGTCTGAGGCTCCTTCGGAATTGCCCGAGTGGCTGAAAATCAATTCGGATACAGAAAAATATCTCTCATTCTCTTTCAATGAAGTCTATACTGAAAAGGAAGAAGTTATCAATCCTGAAACAGGCGATAAAGAAGAACAGGAAGTGACGAAGAAGAGAATGTTCATGTTTGAAGGTAAGAAAGAAAATAACTCAAGTGGCGGTTACGGCCATCTTACTGTTACTGAAAACGACGGAACAGAAGTTGAATATGAAGTGGTGCTGAACGATGTACTCAAACCGGCCGATTTCTGATATTAGTGTTTAAACAGAAGTGATAATCTTAATGGCAGGGAATACTTTAATTGAACTATCGGAGTGTTCTCTGCCTTTTAAATTTTGATAATACAATGAATAACATAATTCTTACAGCTTTGTCTGTGTGTTTGTCTTTCTCGGTTTTTCCTTTATCATCTTCCGAGAATAAGACTTATAACACTACTGTCACAGTGGATTATGCCACTCAGAGATACCTGAATGATGTATCGGCACTTGACAGAGGTAAATATTTCAATATACACACATCTAAAGATTCTGATCCAGATGTCAGGAAATTTCTTGCAGATTACGGTGTAGGAATCGGCCGCTCTTTCTGGGGACCGTTCTCTTATTCATATGGCAAGACAAAAAAGGTTGGCGAATATCCTTTTTCAGAAAAGCCTTTGAACTACACTGATTTGAAGGAAACAAAACGATATGTCGCTACGGAACATGCCAACGCGCGTACCATACAATGGGGCATAGACCCAGTGAAGGCGGGTGCATGGGCTGCCGAATACTATTCCAAGCATGTGAAAGGGGCAGTTCCTGAATTTTTCGAACCCATTAACGAACCCTTTGTCCATGCACGCGACAAATGTTTCAATATGCATGGTCAGGAAATGAGGATGCTCATGGCAGATTTTTATGCACAGACAGGAAAGCATATTCACGCTGAGCCAAGTCTGAAAAAAAATGAAAATCATTGGATATGCCGCGGCATATCCGGCTATGGAGTTGCGCGATTTCGACCATTGGAATAATACTATGAAGATGTTCATTGACCGTGCCGGGGAGTACATGGATGGCTTGTCGGTACATCTTTACGATGGAATAAACATAGTAGGCAAGAGTTCCCGCCGTTCGGGAAGTAATTCCGAAGCTATTCTCGACCTTATGGAAAACTACTCGTTCATCCGCTTGGGGAAAGTTCTTCCTCTTGCCGTAACCGAATATGGAGGAATAGACAACACTTCCAAAGGATATCATCCGATAGCCTCTGTACGAACTGTCGCTTCGTTCAATCATATACTGTTCAATCTTCTTGAACGCGAAGACAAGATGCTCATCTCAATACCCTTTGTTTCTGACAAGGCCGAATGGCATATAACGAAACAATATAATTTCGAACCATACGGAGCTGCTTTATTTGTTGCCAACAATCCTTACGACTTGAAGAATACCGCATGGAAACTGAACGACAAGAAATATTTCTTCAAGTTATGGAAGGATGTGAAAGGCGAACGTGTAGATATTGTTTCCGACAATCCGGACATACAGGTGGCAGCTTTTAAGGACGATGACAGGCTTTACATAGCTATCGACAATCTTGATGACTATACACATAAGGTAAACTTGAAAAACGTACTGAATTGGAAGGGTGTAGATAATGTTTCAGTGCGCTCTTTGAAGATGATTTTCGATAAAGGTATAGTTTATGATGAAAAGACGCTGAACTCTATGCCTCAAAGTATTGACATTATAAAAGATGAGACAATAATATTGTGTGCCGACATCAGCCGTAAAAAGTATTCAAACAGAATAGTTCGTACTAAATATTATAGCAACACTTATCTTCAGCCGGTGGAAGCCGGAAAACCAATTGTGTTTGATTTCGATGGTCTGAAACCGGGTACAGGAAGAGCTGTTCTGCGTATGTCAATAGGCAGGAAGCACGAGATGTCGAAGAAACCTGAAATAATGGTTAATGGCAAGAAAGTCGACATGCCCGACAATTGGAGAGGATATGACCAGACTGGCAGAGACGATTTCTTCGGTATGATAGAAATACCTTTCGACTACCGGTTAATCAGAAAAGGAAAAAATTCGGTGTCAGTAACATTCCCGGATAATGGAGGCCGTGTGGCTACTATGATTCTTCAGACTGAACGCTACGATAAGAAAGTGAGAAAATAATGTATCCACATCAGGACTGACAAGTTTCTGTGTCTAAAAGGAAAGAAATTATGAGCTATAAATATATTTTTCTGTTATCGGCATTTACCCTAGGTGTTCCTCCCGGTATTTATTGTCAGGAAAGGAACGAGGTGGTTGTCGACTATAATACCCGTCGCTTTTTGAGCGGTGTTTCAGAACTCGACCGTTCTAAATATTTCAATATTCATTCCACCTCCGATGATGATAAGGATGTAGGCAAGTTTCTTGCCGACTATCAGGTCGGTCTTGGAAGAAAGTTCTGGGGACCATACTCGTATGCGTATAACAAGACGCATGAGGTAGGCAAATATCCTCAGATGAAACCATACAGCGGAAATATTTCCGTAAAAAGATATATTGCCACAGAGCATCCCTATGTACAGCACATACAGGGCGGCATAGACGTTCAGGCTGCAGGTGCATGGTCGGCTGAGTATTATTCCAACAGCGAGCTGGTACCTGAGTTTTTTGAACCCCTCAATGAACCGTTCGTTCATGCAAATGATGCCGGTTTTACCGTTCAGGGACAGGCTATGCGCGAACTGATGGTCGATTTTTATGCTTCAATAGGTAAACATATACACAATAATCCGCGTCTTAACGGAAAGATGAAGGTGATAGGCTATGCCGCAGCCTACCCCGCCTGGGAGGATGGGAACTTCAATTACTGGAACACCCGCATGAAAATGTTCATCGATCGTGCAGGTGCATATATGGATGGATTCTCTGTACATCTTTATGATGGAATAAATGTAACCGGCACCGATACGAAACGTTCAGGAAGTAACTCCGAAGCAGTTCTTGATATGGTTGAGGCGTATTCCTATATTAAGTTCGGACATGTCAAGCCTCTTGCCATTTCCGAGTTTGGAGGTATTGACAACAGCAAGCCCGACGACAGCTATGATGACATAAGCAGTGTGCGGAGTGTTTCGTCGTTTAATCATTTTCTGTTTAATCTGATGGAACGTCAGGACAATTTGTTTATCTCAATACCTTTTGTCTCAGATAAGGCTGAGTGGCATATCACCGCTGCAAACAATTATACTTCATATAGTGCGGCACTGTTTATTCCCGACAATCCTCAGAATCTGAAGAATACCACATGGAGGCTTAATGACAAAAAATATTTCTTCGAACTCTGGAAGAATGTAAAAGGCGAACGTGTTGATATAACCAGCAGTAATCCTGATATTCAGGTACAGGCATTCAAGGATGGAGGCAGACTCTATATCGCCCTTGATAATCTTGATGATAACCCGCAGACTGTATATCTGAACAATAAGAATAGCTGGAAGGATGTATCGAATGTCACAAAGCGTTCTCTATATGTCAATTATAACGCAGGTATAGAATATACGGAACAGAATGTCCCGTCCATGCCTGAAAGCATCTCAATTGTCCCAAATCAGACCATAGTCCTTGTAGCAGATGTGTCTTCGTCAGCATTCACGAACTCCATAATCCGCAATAAATATTACAGCAGTGAGTATCTGAAACCGATTTCCGCCGGATCATCCCTTTCGTTCCCCTTCACAGGAATCGAGTCCGGTTCGGGCAGAGCAAGCTTGCGTATGTCGATAGGCCGTCCTGTCTCTGCTTCCAAGAAACCGGTGGTAAAGATTAATGGTACCGCTGTGAGTGTTCCCGACAACTGGAAAGGCTACGGCCAGAGCAACCGCAATATATTTTTCGGTATGATAGAAGTACCGTTCGACATACTGCTGCTGAAGAATGGCGATAATAATGTCGACATCACCTTTTCCGACGGAGGAGGTCACGTATCGTCCATGATACTGCAGGTTGAGAAATATACTGTCTCTACCTTGCAGAATGGAACCTTCAGCGAAGGACTTTCAGCATGGCAGCCATTGGGTAACTATGGTACGGTTTGCGTACAGACTGACAATGCAGGCAATAATGTAGCCTGTATATCTGGTCATGCAGGACTCATGCAGAGGGTTGACATGGAGAGTGGCAGGACTTATCGCTTTTCTGCTGATGTAAAGACCGAAGGAGCATGTAAGTTGAAAGTCATGCTACAGGATATGTCTACAGGAACGGTATATACAGAGGAATTTTCTTCTCCCGGCAATTATAAAGCCGTATCTTTCGATTTTAATTCTACAGTGAAAAAAGTAGTGTGTGCCATTGTGTGCGAAAGACAGAACGACGCGGCTTGGATTGATAATATAGTCTTATTACCACAAAACTGATTGTTATGAGGAATTTTATTAGCTTTTATGTACTGATAGTTCTCTGTTTCACAATAATCTCGTGTAAGGATGAAACAGAAATTTCCGACTTTGAAGTGTCTGAAGTGACTTTTGATACAAAGTTACGCGATGTCTTGACCCGGAAAGGATTTAATTTCAGCGAAAACGGAGAGCTGATTTGTGACAATCAAGTTCTCAATACCACTTCTTTGGACTTGAGTAGATGCGAACTTACATCTATTAGCGGTTTGAGGAGTTTTCCTTCGCTCGCAGATGTCAATCTTGAGTGTAACAGTTTTTCTATATTCGACTTTGCTGACCTGCCCGAAGGAATAAAATCGGTAGCTTTACGCGGCAATGACGGCATAACTTCGTATCTCAATCTTATTTCAACCGATGGCACTACGGTGCTTTGTAAAAGTCTTACAAATCTGAAACTTCCTTACTTTGCAAAATGGAATACAGATGTCATACCTGCATTCTATAAAGCCATGACGGACAAATGTCTTGTCGTGATGTCGGACGAGGATGGAAATTACACTGAATATACAGTAAACCGAAGAGTACCGGATCCTTTGCTCCGTTCATATCTTTACAGAAACTTCCCGTCGGTGTTTGTCTCATCGTTGGAGATTGATGTCACGAAGAGGATAACCGAAGGGAACGACCTCATTTTTCCTGTCGCAGACAGCTAACCTTGAGGGTGTGGAGTATATATTGTCAAATCCCGGTTTCAGAGGAAAAGTAGACATTTCGGGAGTGAAGTCCAAGCATTATTCCATGTCGTATGTCAAGCCGTCTTCGGGAGTTTCAGATTTTCAATCTCTAATATTGATACACCTTTGGAATTGGATTTAAGTTCCGCATCATCATTGAAAGTAC
>ENA-OQDC01000521-OQDC01000521.1-human-gut-metagenome-genome-assembly--contig:-NODE-521-length-26692-cov-5.925278_pt1 | contig 26692 bp, 23 predicted proteins | sample MGYA00242770_ERZ504601 | MGnify/ENA primary metagenome ERZ504601 (study PRJEB26092, sample SAMD00036305) | human gut metagenome | host: Homo sapiens | study: EMG produced TPA metagenomics assembly of...
CTGACCGGCTGGGTGGAGAACGAGGACGACGGCAGCGTGACGCTGGAAGTGCAGGGCGACCCGGAAAAGTTCCTGCGGCTGTTCGCCATGATCCAGAAAAGCGATTATATCCAGATCACCGGCATCCGCCAGAAGGATCTGCCGCCCGACCCATGGGAGCGGGGCTTCTCGGTAAAAGGGTATTGATGCGAGACCCTCTCAGTCAAAGCCTGTCGGCTTTGCCAGCTCCCCCGATGGGGGAGCTTTTTGACATTTTTTGGCAAGCACTGCCTCTCGGGAAGAGGATCTTGAATGATCCCCGCTTATAAAGCTCGCCCTTCGGGAGAGCTGTCGAGCAAAGCGAGACTGAGAGGGTTCGTACAAACAAAAAAGGCTGCGCGAAAGCGTCAGCTTTTTGCTCTTCTAAATTTATCAACCTGCTGTTTTCAGCGGGGAATTTTCTGTCCAGATGGTGCCGTCCAGCAGCCGGGTCACAGCCAAAGTGCCGTTTGCGGAAACACGGGCCGGGTCCAGCGCGTAGAAATCGCTCTCCTTCAGGTTCGCGGGGTCTGCATCCGCACGGATGCCCACCACGCAGACCCAGTGGCCATAGGCGGCGCTGGTGGCGATGTGCGGGTAATTGACCTTGTTCCAGCCGGAACTGGTCAGGTGGTATTCATAGCTGGAGGTGCGGTTCGTGTGCCGTTTTACGCCGCTCACCGCAGTGTTTTTCAGATGCACGATCACCGGCTTCCCGGCGGAAAGCTCGGTGTAAAGCTTCTGCAGGCACTCGGACAGGCTGCCGGAATAACCGTAGTAGCCGCCCGCAGACCAGACCGCACCGTTTGACCACATGCCGCTGCCGGAGGAAACTTTTCCATCCAGAATGGTGCGTGCATAGCGCAAGGCGTACCAGCTGCATTTGCCAGAGGTCTGGTTGCCGATGGAAAGGATCTGGCTGGTGCTGAAGTCCAGCATCCGGATGCCGTGCGTTTCCTGCAGGGCAGCTGCGTGTGCGTGGGGAACGGCCAGAGCCAGCACAAGGCACAGCGCCAGAACTGCCGCCGCCAGCCGCTGTGCCGCGCGGGCGGGACAGTGTTGCATATTGAGCCACATCCTTTGTTTTTTCTACGACCTTATTTTACCATGCAAAAATGGTAGAATTGTGTAAAATCGTAATTTTTTGAAAGAATTCTGAAAGATGGATCGGAACACAACATCTGTCCAAACCGGGAAGGACTGTGCCCCGGAAAAGAACAGCATGGAGCTTCCGGCTGGAAGAAGATTTTCCAGCACGGTAAAGAACCTTTGCGAAATAAGGACAGTGTATCTCAATACTGCAACAAAAAAGCCGCTGTTTCATTGATTTTGAACGAAAATGTTTCGGAAACTTTATGCATCTTCTCAATTGACAAAACCAACTGCTGTCGGATATAATCAGGGCAGAAAGACCCCCGTGACACAAAGGGGGTCACCCCCCAAAAAAGAAACATAACCACAAAAACAAGACTGGAGGGATACCTTATGAAGAAATTGTCAAAGATCGTTGCCCTGCTTTTGGCAGGTGCGCTGACCATGCTCCTGTTCACCGCCTGCGGCGGTGGCGGCGATGGCATGGCTACCAAAAAGACTGAGGAAGATAAAGTAATCAGTCTGGTCAAAAAAGACCACGGCAATGCTGTTGTGACGAACGATGAAGGCCTTCGTGCAGTGGCAGAAGGGCACTTGAATATGGATCGCAAGAATCTTGATGCGAAATTCAAGATTGCTGGCTATTTGACGGCGTTCAAGTTCCATGCAGAGGACGCGGGAAATGATCTGATCATCACCATCACCGCCCGGTATGACTATAAGGACACCCTTCTGAATGAGGTACTGAAGCGTATCTCGGAGCATGTTGACACGAATCATAATGTCACGGTGAACCAGAGCGGCGATTGGACCAATGTGGGTGTTGTGGTCAAGGGCAACAACGAGCAGAGCTACATTGGTATTTCCATCCGCATCAAGAATGTCAACAAGTAAAAAATTTCTCACCCTTTCTCCCCGAAGAGCTTTCCTTCCCCCGGAAAGCCCTTCGGGGCTTTTTACGTTTAGGGGCAAACTCCCCCAGTCGCCTGCGGCGACAGCCCCCTCAAAGAGGGAGCCTTTCGCCTTCCGGTCAGATGCAATAAACCTCCCCCCTTTCGGGGGAGGTGGCATCGCGCAGCGATGAGCGGAGAGGTTGCCTCCCTCACTGAGGGAGGTGGCAAACCCGCAGGGTTTGACGGAAGGAGTCCGTCCCGCCCCGGGGCTTTTTTGTGTTTGGGACAATTGCCAAAAAGAAGGGCGGAATTTGGGCGATATGCCTGTTGAGCGGCGGGGGGGGGGTATGGCTAAAATAAATTCAGACGGGTAAAGCGATTTGGGGTCGCCCAAACCGTCAGAATTTGAAAACAGGAGGAACATTACAATGAAAATGTTCAAGCGTTTCGCAGCCGCCCTTCTGGCCGGCGTGATGGTTCTGGCAATGCTCACCGCCTGCGGCGGTGGCGCTGGTGGCCCTGGTGAAAGTGAGTTCGAGAAGAAAGTTCAGGATGTATATATGGCTGCACTGAACAAGGAATACGGCACAGAATGGTCCAATAACAGTGAAGTCAAGGAACTGGCAACAGAAGCACTGAACAAAATTGCAGACGGCAAGATTGCATTGACTGCTATTACTGCAGAGAAAAAAACCGAGAAAAACTACGTAGGTGCAGTTGTTTGTGCTGAGAATGCGAAGCAGAACGCTCAAGTGTATACGGCTGTTTACTATGAAGAAACAACGGCAGGAACGATTACGGTTAATTCTGATAGGTTGAAGTTGATGAAGATTGCACAGATTTCGTATCGAAGCTGGTAAAAATAATAACACGAAAATCGAAGTTACTGGTTTGGGTGTTGGCACTAGACCGTTGGCGGAAAGACCTACGTTGCAATTGGCTATAAACTGAGCAAGTAGCGGATTACAATTAACTATTGCCCCGAGGAGCACCCCGCGCCCCCGGGGCTTTTTTGCGTTTAGGGCAAACTCCCCCAGTCGCCTGCGGCGACAGCTCCCTCAAAGAGGGAGCCTTTCGCATCGGCAAAGCTTCCGGCTCAGGTGCAAAGCTTCCGGTTTCGCCAGAGCCTCCCTCACTGAGGGAGGTGGCAAACCCGCAGGGTTTGACGAGGAAGGAGTCTGCCCCGCCCCTCCCGGCGGCAATTCTGAATGGTTTCTCTGTCAAACCGTGTCGTTTTGTGGTACAATAAAAACGTATTCTGATGTGAACAGGAAAGGACGTTTCCATGCAGCTGTTTGAACTGGTGTCCCCGCGGCTGTTCCGCCCGCTGGCGGGGCCGAACCGGGCTTTTTATGCGGAATTGCTGCTTCTGCTCTGGGAGGAGTGCCGCCACACGGCGGATTACAGCATTTCCCGTGCGGAGGCCGTCTGGCGTGCCGAGGATTACTTTGCCGCACTGGCAAAGCCCCTTGCGCTGGATGCCGACGGTGCGGGCGATGAGGACGAGCAGCCCACCCGCGACCCTCACACGCTGGCCGTGGGCTTTCTGCTGCGGCTGCGCCGCACCGGCTGGCTGGAAGAGCAGCCCGGCAGCTACGAGGGGGAAGCGTCCCTTGCCTTTGTGCCGGAGGTAACGCCGCTGCTGGAAGCGCTGGAAGAAATATTGAACCCCCGCGTAGTTACCTATACCGGTAAGCTGTACAAGGCATGGCAGCTGCTGGGCAGCATCGGGCAGGAAAAAAGCCCCTATGAGAACGTTCTGCGGGAGGTGGACGCAGACCTTGAAGCCCTGAACCGTTCCCTCCGGGCACTCAACGCCTCCATCGGCCACTACATCGACCGTCTCACCCGCAACCGCACCCCGCAGGAGGTGCTGGAACTGTTCGACCAGTACGAGGAAAAGGTGGTGGCGGCGGCCTACCACCGCTTCAAGACCAGCGACAACCTGTTCAACTACCGCGCCTATCTGGAAGAAGAGCTGGACGACTGCGAGGAAAACCAGCTGCCCCGGCTGGCGCTGGACTACGCCCGGGTGGAGCGCTGCGCTCCAAATGAGGCTGCACCCCGGGTAAAGGCCCTTCTGCAGAAGCAGCGGGACGCGCTGGAAGAGATGAGCCTGCTCATGCGCCAGATCGATGCCAGCCATATCCGCTACCGCAAGCGGGCCGTGCAGCGGGCACAGTTCCTGCTGCTGAGCGACCGCTCGTCGCAGGGCAGCGTCACCGCCCTGCTGCGCCGCTACGCCGAGTACATCCGCACCCCGGAACAGCTGTTTGAACCGGACGACGGCCCGGTGGCAAAGCGGCTGCATCTGTACCCGGCGGCAGTGTTCGGGGAAAAATTTCTGTACCCGCCCGCTGCCCAGCGCACCGCCGAGCCGCTGGCCCCGGTGCGCGCCGAAGGATTCGATCCGGAACAGCTCAAAAAAGAGCAGCAATTGCTGCTGGATTACGCCCGCCTTGCCGTTACCGAGGAGAACGTGGCCCTGCTGGCCCGGCAGGCCCTTGCCGCCCGCCCGCAGGTGAACGCGGCACTTCTGGCAGACGAATACCCGAACGATTTTGCCCGCATCATCGGCCTGCACACCTACTCGCAGTCGCCGCACCGGGATTATGACATTCAGCTCACCGGCAATTGGGTGGAGCGCGGCGGTTTCCGCTTTGAGGACTTTGTCCTCACCCGCCGCAGGGAGGAAGAAAATGGCAACCATTAACATGCTGGAAGAAACCGCGAATTACCTGCTGAACCACTGCTTCGTGCTGGGCGGCGTGGAGGATCAGCGGGCAAAATATCTCTACGTGCAGGATCATCTGGACGAGGTGCGCGCTGTGTTCGCCCCGCTGGGCTATTCTGTATTGCTGTACCCGGCACCCCTGCAGGCGGCGGCTTTGGTCAACGGCCACGAGGGCAGTCAGGCCCGGCTGCTGAAATATGAGAGCATCCTGCTTTTGGTATTGCGGCTTTTGTACCTGCAAAAGCGCGAGAGCCTTGCGGCCAATGCCGACGAGGTGCTGGTGACGGTGGAAGAGGTGCAGACCGAGCTGCAGAAGATGAATCTGCCCCGCCGTCTGGACCAGAAAACGCTGGAAAACCTCATGCGCACCCTGCGCCGGTACAATCTGGCGCGGCCTGTGGGGCGGCTGACCGGGCTGGACAGCCGCATTGAAGTATTTCCCACCGTGCTGCTGGCCCTGCCGGATGCTGACCTTGCGGATGCAGCCGCCGAGAGCGGGCGCACCCGCACAGAGCTTGGCCTTTATGAACGACCGGAAGAAGCAGGGGAGGGTGAAGAATGATCGAACTCAAACGGCTGAAGCTTATCAACTGGCACAACTTTGAAAACGTCACCTTCGACTGCGCACGGCTCACCTATATGATCGGCGTGAACGCGGTGGGCAAGACCACCATTCTGGATGCCATCCGCTACTGCCTGACCACCAACCGCAATTTCAATGCGCTGGGCAATAAAAAGAGCGGCCGCACCCTGCAGGGTTCGGTGCACGCAAAGCAGCGCGGCGAGAACGCCTACCGCCGCCCGGGCCATACTGTGGCCTACATCGGGGCAGAGTTCTGGGACAGCGTCAAGCGCACCCCCTTCGTCATCGCGGTGCGGGTGGAGTCCGAAGGCCCCATGCAGGAGCTGCACCCCGGCGATCAGACATGGTATCTTTCGGAGGACGGCTGCACGCTGGAACAGCTGCCCTTCATCGACCCCAAGACCGGTGCACCCAGCGCAAAGGAGGACTTCAAGCCCGCAACGGGCCGTCTCTCCTACACCCGCAGCCCCAGCGAAGCGCGGGACCGCATCTGCCGTGCGCTGGGCATCGGGCGCGCCTCCAGCCCCTTGGGCAAAAAGTTCAACGAGGTGTTCCAGATGGGCACCAGCATGGACGAGATCCCCAACTTCCGGGAGTTTTGTACCAGTACATCCTGCCCCAGCCGGAGCTGGATCTGGACGCTTTGCAGGGCGACCGGCTGGAGCTGGAAAATCTGCACGCCGTGCTGGCCGAAGCACAGACCCGCGCCAACGCGCTGGAAGAGATCGTGGATTTTGGCCGCGAAGCTGCCGAAAAGCAGACCCAGACCCTTGTGAACCGGGGCGCGGCGCTGCTGGCCCGCGCCGCTGCCGACGGCAGCGAACAGACCGTCTGGCAGGAGCATCTGGATGCGGGACGCCGCCAGCTGGAACAGCTGAACGCCCGCTATGCCGAGGCCAAAATGCCGAAGCGGAAGCCCGCCGGGCCTATCTTTCCGCCCACGGTGCCGCCAGCGCCAGCGGCGAGGGCCGGGCACTGGATGCCCTGACCGAGGAGCTTTCCCGCCGCAAAACGGCGCTGGATACCGCCGCACGCAAAGCCGAAAAGGCGGAAAGTGCCCTTGCCCGCACCCAGAGCCTGCTGGCTGTGCTGCGCCGCAGCGGCTTTGCTGCCGGCATCAAGGCCGAAGAGCTGACGGCGGACACTCTGCCGCAGCTCACCGCATGGCTCTCCGCGCAGGAAAAACCGCTGGAGGAAGCCTATTTTGCTGCCCGCCAGAACGCTGCTGCTTTGCAGAAGGAGCAGGCCGTGAAGCGCGCCGAGCTGGACGCGGTGTCCGGCGGCAAGTGGGTCTACCCCCACGGCGATGCCGCCACCCGGGTGCGGGATGCCGTGAATGCGGAACTCAAGAGCCGGGGCATGCAGCCGGATGCGAAAATTTTCTGTGAACTGTTGAACGTGGAGGATGAGAGCTGGCAGGACTGCGTGGAAGCCTGCCTTGGCGACCGCCGCTTTGATATCCTTGTGCCGCCCGCCCACTACGAAGCCGCCAAAAGCGCCTTTGTGGCTCTGAAGGACAAGGTAGGCCCCATCAGCCTGCTGGACACCCCGGGCATCCGCAAGGCCAACCGCCGCGCCGACAAGTACGGCCCGGACAGCCTTGCCGCGCAGGTGAGCAGCGAAAACCCGCTGGCTGCACAGTATGCCCAGACTATTCTGGGCCGCATCGTCTGCTGCGACACCCCCGATACGCTGGAACAGTACCCGGACAGCGCCACCCGCGACCTTCTGCGCCACACCCCTTCCGGCTGGAACGGCTGCGCACTCCCCAGCGGTATATCGGTCTGGACGCACGCCGCGCCCGCGCCGGGGCGCTTGCGGCCGAGCTGGAAGCTCTGGGGGAAAGCGCCCGTGCTGCCGCCCAGACAGAACAGAACCTGAAAGCCGCCTATAACCAGTACCAGACCCTGCTGCGGGGCACGGCACTGGACGAGCTGGCTGCGCTGTGGGATGCCCGCGCCGCACTGACTGCCGCACAGAATGCTGTGACCGAACAGGAAGCCAAGCTCACCGAGTGCCGCGAGAACCCGCTGCTGCAGCAGCTTTACAAGGAGGAAGAAGCCCGCGAAGCCGCGTGGGAGACTGCCCGCGCCGCCGTGGAGCAGGCGGGCGGCGACATCCGCGTGTGCCAAAAGCAGATCGTCTCCTGCGAAGCAGAGCAGAAAAAGGCAGGGGAAACGGCCCAGCAGAGCGCCGATGCTGCCCGGAGCTTCTTTGCGGCGCATCCGCTGGTGGAGCCGCTGGCCCGCACCCGGATGCTGGCGCTGGCCCCGGCAGATAAGCCTCGCGCCGCCGCACAGGCTGCGGAAAAGGCGCAGGCCAAGCTGGACGATGCGCTGGCCGTCTATCTGACTGGCACGCTGGAACCGGCCCAGAAAGCCTACAACGAGCACTATGTGTGCGATTATCCGCTGGGCCTTGCAGGGCTGGACCAGTACCGCGCCCAGCACGAGAGCCTTGTGCGCATCGATCTGGAACGCTACGCCGCCCGTCTGGAGCAGGCCCAGCGGGACTGCAAGGACCGCTTCCGCAAGGATATTTTGTTCCGCATGAAGGACGATATCTTCAACGCCCGGCGGCAGTTCCGGGAGCTGAACAAGGTCATGGAGCAGCTGACCTACGGCGAGGAGGTCTACCGCTTTGAGCTGGAGCCCAGCCGTGACCCGCAGCTGGCAGCCTTCTATCAGGTTATCGTGGACAAGGGCAACCAGCAGATGACCGAGGGCGACTCGCTGGACAACCTTGCCGCCACCGCCGACCCTGCTTATGAGCGTCAGGTGGACGAGCTGATGGAAAAAATCATGGCGGATGTGGACGAGAACACCCGCGCCCGGCAGGAGGGCCGCACCGGCGGCGTGACTCTCTCGGACTATGTGGACTACCGCACCTATCTGGACTATGACATCAAGGTGACGAACCGGGTCACCGGCCAGCAGGCATATCTGTCCCGCGTCAGCCGCGACTCCTCCGGCGGCGAGAATCAGGCCCCCTTCTATGTGGCCATCTGCGCCAGCCTTCTGCAGATCTACGAAAAGAGCGAGAACAGCATCCGTCTTGTGCTGCTGGACGAAGCTTTCAGCAAGATGACCAGCGACCGCATCCGCCCCATGATGGAGCTGTTCCGCCGCCTGCAGCTGCAGGTGCTGCTCATCTCCACCGTGGAAAAGAGCACCGCCATCCAGCCCTACTGCGACATCACCTACTCCATCGTCCGCCACGGCGACACCAACGCCATTGCGCCCTTTGTCCGGATTGAAAAGGACAGAGAGGAGGAAAATGCAGAATGAAGCCAATGCTTTCGACCAAAGAGCTGATTGAGCACATGAAAGAAAAAGGCATCACATTCCGGGAGACTTCTGAAAAAGAAGCAATGGATTTTCTGGAGAATAATAATTATTACATGAAGCTTGCAGCCTACCGCGCAAACTACGAAAAATGCGTAGAAGGCAAGCGGAAGGGAATGTACCAGAATCTGGATTTTGCATATTTGCAGGAGTTGTCTCGACTGGATATGCACTTGCGGCATTTGGTGCTGGAAATGTGCCTGGACATTGAACATGCAATCAAAGTTCGGCTTGTGGACCTTGCAACAAAGGACCCGCAGGAAGATGGATATGATATCGTCCGCCGCTTTCTTGCAGAAGAAGGCGGGATGAGAGTGCTGGAAGGGATACGCAGGCATAAGGCTGGAGAGTACTGCAAGGACCTGATTGCAAAGTATTACCCGTATTTCCCCATCTGGGTGTTTGTGGAGCTGATTTCATTTGGAGACCTGCTGTATTTCTGCTATTTCTGCGAGAAACGATATAACGTAAAAATCGTGAATAGAACATTGATGAACACCGTACGGGATGTCCGCAATGCATCGGCACACAGCAACTGCCTGCTGAATAAGATGACAGAGAGAATCGATGCAACAAAGCAGGTGAACAGCGAAATTTCAAACTTTATTGGAGCTATGCCGGAAATCTCTAAAACATCGCGCGTCAACAATATGAACTGCAAATTTACAAACAGCTTTATTACGCTGTTGTATGTATACGACTGTCTGATGCCGGTCAATTCCAGAAAAAAGCGTTATGAGGAGCTTCAGGAATTTTTGGAAGGAAGAGTTGTACGGCATAAAGAGTATTTTAGGACAAATACAAAGATCGTAGGCGTTTATAAATTTCAGGAAAAAGTTATAAAAAACCTATTGACAAACACCTAAACTTCTGATATAATATCTTATACAATTGAAAAGCAAAAGCTTTTGTAGAGAGTGGCATATCTTGAAAAAGATGTTCCACTCTTGATTTTTTTACCCACAGGAAAGGCCCCCTATTACTACGTAATAGGGGGCCTTTCCTGTGGGAGAATCAGTCCATTATCTCAGTGGTAATACATCTTCATCCTCGTTGATCTCTTCCATCATCCCGTCCGCAAAGTACCAGCCTCTGCCGTACAGCGCCTCGCTGCCGTCGGCGCACAGAATATACGAGCCGTCCGGCAAAGCGAGAAAATGCCGCTTTTTGCTGTCGGCAAGGGCGATGTCCTCCACCTTCTGTCCGTCCAGCACATGATCCCGGATGAACTGGTAATGGGGCAGGATGCGGGTCTCGGTCAGGCCAAGGCCGTTCATCCAGCGGGAGTAGTGCGGGTCGGCGGCTTCGCCCGGTTCCTCGGGCGCGGCGTACACGATGTGGGCGGCGTTCATGCTGCCGGCACTCACGCCTAGCACGATGCCGTGGTAGTTGTGGAACAGCCCCGGCAGGCCCAGCTGAGCAAAAAAGTGGTTCTGGGTGGGCACGTGCCCGCCGCACAGCATCACAAAGCCGCTTTGGGGCAGAAGAGAACCGATCTCCTCGGCATTGCGGGCATCGCAGGGGATGAGCGCCGTCAGGGGCAGGTGGGCGTTCGCAAAACTCTGAGCAAACACCCGGCACATCTCGTCGTTCTGCTCGTAGGCATAGGGGTCTGCCGCAATGGCAAGGCCCAGCACGGCGTGATCCGGCCAGACGGCCCGCAGGTTCGCCACAAAGTGGTTGCGCGTATCCAGCACCGGAATATCCGGCCCCGGCTCAAAAGGGCAGCCGCTGGGGCTGCTGGTCAAAAACAATGTCATAATGATTCCTCATAAAAAGTGAATAAAGGCTGTGTCCATTCTAACACGATTTTGCTGCCAGCGGCAGAGCCAGAATCACCAAAAAAATCCCCCGCTTTTCGCCGTTTCGCAGAAAGCAGGGGATCTTATCATGCCTTTCGGTAATGGAATACCTTGTCCTTGGTGAGGAGCATGGCAGCGCTCACGGCCAGAGCCGCCAGCTCGGCGGCGGTGACGGCCAGCCAGATGCCGTCGATGCCCAGCAGCAGCGGCAGCAGGAGAATGGCGATCACCTGAAACGCCAGCGTGCGCAAAAAGGAGATCAGCGCGCTGGTCACGCCGTCGCCCAGCGCCGTGAAGAAGGAGGACGCGTACACGTTGAAGCCCATGATGAGGAAGCTCAGCGCATACAGCCGGAAGGCCCGGCTGGTCAGGGCCAGCAATTCCGCATCGTAGCCCACGAAAATGCGCGCTACACAGGGGATGATGAACATGGAAGCCAGCGTCAGGGTCACAGCCACCACGGCGATGAGCCGCAGGCTCTTGCGGTAGAGGTTGTGCACCTCGGCGTGGTTGCGGGCACCGTAGTGGAAGCTGACGATGGGCGCACTGCCCACGGCATAGCCCACGAACACCGCCACGAACAGGAAGGCTGCGTACATGATGACACCGTAGGCGGCCACGCCGTTCTCACCGGCCAGACGCAGCAGCTGGTAGTTGTACAGGATATTGACCAGCGACATGGAAAGGTTGGTCATCAGCTCGGAAGAGCCGTTGATGCAGGCATCCCGCAGTACTTTGCTGTAAAAACTGGTCTTGCACAGGTGCAGGCGGCTGGAGTTGCTGCGGTCGATGAAGTAGAACACCGGCAGTACGCCGCCCACCAGCTGGCTGATAAAGGTGGCAATGGCCGCGCCCTCCACGCCCCAGCCCCAGATCCCCACCATCAGCACATCCAGCACCATGTTGGTGCAGCCCGCGCCCACGGTGAACCAGAAGCCGAGGTGCGGCTTTTCGGCGGTGACGAAAAAGCTCTGGAACATATTCTGCAGCGCAAAGGTGGGCAGGGACACCATCAGGATGCGTCCATAGCGCACCGCATAGTCCAAAAGCTCCCCCTTTGCGCCCAGCAGCACGGCAATGGGCCGCAGAAACACAATGCCCAGCACGGCCAGCACACTGACCGAGACCAGAGCCGCCAGCAGGAACAGGGTGAAATAGCGGTCGGCCTTTTTCTGGTCGCCCTCGCCCAGCGTGATGCCCACGATGGCGCTGCCGCCGGTGCCCAGCATAAAGCCGATGGTGCCCAGCAGCATGGGCAGCGGCATGATGAGGTTGACCGCCGCAAAGGCCGTCTTGCCCACAAAGTTGGAGACACACAGGCCGTCCACGATGCCGTAGATGGAGGTGAACAGCATGGTACCGATGCAGGGCAGTACGAACCGCAAAAGGCGGGAATAGGTAAAGTGATCGGAAAGCTGGATCCGCTGCTTGGACATGGCGTCCTCCTTTCTGCACAAGGTGCAAAAAACGGGCCGGATAAATGTCCGTGAGTGCACGCCCGGCCTCGATCTGCTTCGTCACTACGGCAACGAAACCTCCGGCGGGGCGCTGTCTGCACGGCATCTTATCCGGCCCGTTTCAAATTACGTTGAAAACGGTCCTCCGATGAACCGAAAAAAAGCATATCAGAATTTATTTTTGTTGTCAAGGCAGAAAAATCAAAAAATCGGCATTCGAGGGTCAAAATTCATAAACTGTCTCTTTCCAACGTTTATCAAACCTGTTAGAATGATAAAAGTTTTTTATGGATCCGGAAAGGAGAACTCCTGTTTTGATGAAACGTTTTTATACCGCCATCGTGCGCCGCCGCAGGCTGGTGCTGGCGGTGTTTGCACTGGCGGCTGTGCTGAGCGTGTTCGCTGTGCGTCAGGTAAAGGTGGATTACGATATCAACGACTACCTGCCGCCGGAATCCCCCTCCACCACCGCCATCGAGGTGATGAACGGTGCTTTCACCGGCGGCATCCCCAACATGCGGGTCATGGTGCGGGATGTCACGGTACCGCAGGCGCTGGAGTACAAGGAAAAGCTTGCCGCCATCGACGGAGTGTCCTCCGTTGCATGGCTGGACGACAGTCTGGATGTGACAGTGCCTTTGCAGATGCAGGACACCGCCACGGTGGAGAGCTATTATAAGGATGGCTGCGCCCTGTTCACCGTGACGGTGGAGGACGAGAAGCGTCTGGAAGCCGTGGCTGCCGTGCGGGATCTGATCGGGGAGGGCAACGCGCTGGAGGGCGCGGCAGTCTCCACTGCCGTTGCCACCAACTCCACCGTGACCGAGGTGGCAAAGATCGCCGCCATCGCGGTGGTGTATGTGCTGTTCATCCTGATCCTGACCACCGATTCCTGGGCGGAGCCGCTGCTGGTGCTGACGGGCCTTGGCGCGGCCATCCTGCTCAACAACGGCACGAACCTCATCTTCGGCACCATCTCCTTTGTCACCAATGCGGCGGGCAGCATCCTGCAGCTGGCGGTGTCGCTGGACTACTCGGTGTTCCTGATCCACCGCTTTGCGGAGTGCCGGGCTGAAAATCCGGATGCCAGCCCGGAGGAGTGCATGGTGGATGCCCTGTGCAGATCTACCGGCTCCATCCTGTCCAGCGGCCTGACCACCGTCATCGGCTTTCTGGCACTGGTGCTCATGCAGTTCCAGATCGGCCCGGATCTGGGCCTTGCGCTGGCAAAGGGCGTGGTGCTGAGCCTTGTCACCGTGTTCACCTTTATGCCCGCGCTCACGCTGGCAGCGTATCAGTGGATGGATAAGACCCACCACAGGCCCCTGCTGCCCAGCTTTGACAAGTTTGGCCGCTTTGTGGCCCGCATCATGCTGCCCATGGCGCTGGTGCTGGTCATTCTGATGGTGCCCAGCTATCTGGCCTCCAACTCGAACCAGTATTACTACGGTGCCGCCCACATGTTTGGCGAGAACACCCGTCTGGGTGCGGACACCGCCGCCATTGAAGAGACCTTTGGCCGCAGCGATACCTACGTTGTACTGGTGCCAGAGGGCGACACCGCCACGCAGCAAAAGCTTTCGGATGCACTGCACGCCATCCCGGAGGTGACCGGCATCCTTTCCTATGTGGACAACGCAGGCGCGTCCATTCCGCCGGAGTTCGTGCCCGGGGATACGCTGGGGCTGCTGGTCTCCGGCGGCTACACCCGCATGGTGCTTACGGTGGACGCCGACACCGAGGGCGATGCGGCCTTTGCGCTGGTGGAGCGGGTGCGCGCCACGGTGCAGCAATATTACCCGGACAATTATTATCTGGCCGGTCAGGGCGTGAGCACCTATGACCTGATGGACACCATTACGGCCGACATGGTCAAGGTGAACCTGCTGGCCATCGGCGCGGTGTTCCTGATCCTGCTCCTGATGAAGCGCCAGCTGCTTTTGCCCATCATTCTGGTGCTCAGCATCGAGACCGCCATCTGGATCAATCTGGCCATCCCGTACTTCCGGGGCCAGTACGTGTTCTACATTGCCTACCTCATCATCAGCTCGGTGCAGCTGGGTGCTACGGTGGATTACGCCATCCTCTTCTCCGACCGCTATCAGGAGTTCCGCGAGACGCTGGGCCGCAAAGAAGCCGTTGCGGCCACGGTGTCCGCCGTGACCACCTCGGTCAGCACCACCGGCAGCGCCATGGCGGTGGTGGGCTTCCTGATGGGAGCCATTTCCACAAACCAGCTGCTGGGCCAGCTGGGCAATTTTCTGGGCGTGGGCAGTCTGGTGTCGCTGGCCATCGTACTTTCGGCACTGCCGGGCTTTTTGTATCTGGCCGACCCGCTCATTATAAAAAAGAAAAAACAGCCGAAGGAGGCTTGACCGAGATGAAACATCGATTTGTGCGCCGGGTGTCGGCGCTGGCGCTGGCAGGCTGCCTGCTGGCGGACAGCAGCCTGCCGGCTTTTGCAGCAGCCTCCGCTGCCAAGGAAGAGGTCATTTATGCAAACCTGACGGCCTCCGGTGCTGTGACCGGCGTGTACGCCGTGAACAGCTTTTCCGTGCAGGCGGGGGATACCGTTGCGGACCACGGCAGCTACACTGCCGTGCGCAACATGACCACGAGCGATGCCGTGGAGCAGAGCGGCGATACGGTCACGGTGCATGTGACCGAGGACGGCAAGCTCTATTATGAGGGCACCATGGATGCCGCCACGGCCCTGCCATGGGTGGTAAAGCTGACCTATACGCTGGACGGGGCAGAGATCCGCCCCGACGAGCTGGGCGGCAAAAGCGGTGCCCTTTCCATCCGGCTGCAGGTGAGCCGCAACCCGGACTGCACCGGCAGCTTTTTTGACGACTACGCGCTGCAGGTGACCATGAGTCTGGACACCGGCCTTGCCCGGAACATCAGCGCGCTGGGCGCTACGGTGGCGAATGTGGGCAGCAAAAAGCAGCTTTCCTACATTCTGCTGCCGGGCGCGGACAGCGACGTGACCGTCACCGCCGATGTGACGGACTTTGCCATGGACGCCGTTTCCCTGAACGGCGTGCGGCTGAACCTGAACCTCGACCTCGGGGATATGGACCTGACCGGGATGCTGGAACAGCTGCAGAGCGGTTCCGTGCAGCTGGACGATGGGGCCAACGCGCTGGCAGACGGCATTGCGCAGGTGCAGACGGGCATCGACACCCTGAACGGCAATTCCGGTGCCTTGACCGGCGGCTCAGCCCGGGTGCGTGGAGCCCTCACCCAGATGCAGACCGCGCTGAACGGCATCTCTGCCTCCACCGACGAGCTGAACACCCTGCTGGATGCCTCCACCCAGATCCGGGACGGCATTGCCCGGCTGGATGAGGGCGCGGCACAGCTGGAGCAGCAGGTGAGCTTTGAAGCCTACAAGGCCATCCTGAAAGAGAACGGCCTTGACCTTGACGTGGTAAAGGATGGCAATGCCAAGGCCATCCAGCAGCTGCAGGGCATGGTGTGGATGATGCCGCAGCTCAAGGATGTGATCCTGCTTTTGCAGGGGTCTACGGCCAACATCGATGCCATGCAGACCTATCTCGACACCGTGAACGGCGGAATTGCCCAGCTGCACGAGGGCAGCAGCACCCTGAACGGAAGCTACGGCGAGTTTGATGCCGGGGTGCGTCAGCTGGCCGGTGTGCTTACGGGGATGCTGGGCAATCTCTCGGTGCTCACCGACGGCGTGAACCAGCTTGCCGCCCAGTACGTCCAGCTGGACAACGGCCTGAACGCCTACACCGACGGTGTAGCCCAGCTAAAGGCGGGCGTTGCGCAGCTGGCGGAGGGAGCATCGCAGCTGACCGGCGGCACCGGCGAGCTGCGCAGCAGCGTTTCCGGCATCGACATGGGTGCCCAGCTGGACAGCCTGCTGAACAGTCTTTCCGGCGGCGGGGAGGTGCAGAGCTTCACCTCGGCAGAGAACACCGAGGTGGGCGCGGTGCAGTTTGCGTTGCAGACCACTGCCATCACGGCCCCGGCCCTGGCTGCCCAGCCGGAATCAGCGGCTGTGACCCTGACCTTCTGGCAGAAGCTGCTCAAGCTGTTTGGGCTGTATAAAGGCTGACAGATTTAAAATTGTCTCCGCTTCGCTCTGACAATATCAGAGGAAAAATTATTTTTTATAGAAAGAAAGCCAGAAAATCTGCGGATTTTCTGGCTTTCACTTTTCACGGGGAAGGTCGTGGAGATAAACGGCATCTTGCCGCTGTCGGCCTGCGGCCGTCGCGCAGCGGAAAAGATGCATTTGACCGGTACGGCCCGATTGGTGAAAAAGCAGTTCCGAAACGACCGCAGTCGTTTCGGAACTGCAAATTATAAAAATAATATTTCCGCTGTTTATGGCGCAGCGCACGCGGAGCCATTTTAAATCGTCTGCTTCCCGCTGACATCATTCAAAATGATATTCCACCAGTTCGCAGTTTTTGATGCCCGCAGCTGCGTATTCCTCGTTGGTCATATCGTAGAAATAGGACTGCACCACCCGGGCGATGCCGTTGTGGGCCACCAGCAGATAGGTCTTGCCGGTGTCAGCCTTCAGCTCGTCCAGCAGGTTATAGATGCGCTGGGCCAGCTGCATCATGCTCTCGCCGCCGTCGTAGCGGTCGGCGAAGTGGGTCTTGGAAACGCGGAACTCGCCGCCGTTGCGGGGCGTGCCCTCGTATTTGCCAAAGCACTGCTCCCGCAGGCGCGGCTCACACCGGGCGGGCAGGCCGGTGGCCTCGGCAATGGCCATGGCGGTGTCGGCGGCGCGGGACAGGGGAGAGTACAGGATCTCATCGATGTGCACCCCGCTGGCTTTGACGGCTTCGCCCAGCTTCCGGGCCTGCTGGCGGCCCCGCTCGGTGAGGGGGCTGTCGGTCATGCCGCAGATCTTGTTTTCAACGTTCCAGACGGTCTCTCCGTGGCGGGTGAAATAAAGCGTATGCATGGGTGGCTCCTTACTGGTCGTATCCCGCCTCGATCTCGCGATGCGGGTGTAGAAAAAGTCGTTGGCAGGGGTGGGCATCCCGTACTTCTTGGCCCGGCTGGCGCACCACACCGGCAAACTCCTCCACCTCGGTGGGGCGCTTTGCCAGCACATCCTGCCGCATGCTGGGCATGCCCTCGGGGTTAAAGGTGGGCATCATGGCATCGATGAACCTCACATCGTTGTCCGGCGGCAGGGGGCACGCCCTCAAGGGTTCGCCAGCCGGATGACCTCCTGCATGGGCCGCGCGCATCATGTCCTGTCTTCGCCGGGCTGGCGCAGCCGCCGTAGGCTGGTCAAGGCGGCTGCGGCCTGATTCAGGCCGTCATTCACCATCAGCTTGTTCCACTGCTTGTAAAGGATATCCCCCACAGGGGCTCGTTGGCAATGCCGCACTCGTCCAGATAGTCAGCCACGGCCTGCACACGGTCGGTCATCTCGCCGCTGCGCTCACCGAACTGGATCTTGCCCGCCTGATTGAACACCAGCGTGCGCCCGGTGCGGGTGGCGTCCATGCCGATGGCAACGCTCCACAGGGTGTGGCCGGGATAGGCTGCGTCAATGTGCTCCTCGCTGGTGATGCCGTTCAGCACGCTGAGGATCACGGTGTCCGGCCCTACGAACTTTGCAATGTCCTGAATGGCCTGTTCCAGCACCGTAGCCTTGACGGCCACCAGAAGCAGGTCTACCGGTTTGCCCTCGGCAGGGGTGACGTAAGAGAACTTGCATTCTTCGCCGTTACAAACGACCGGTTCGGCAGAGTAGCGGGCAATGCGGTCCTCATCGGCAATGACCTGCACGCCGGGCATTTTGCGCCCGAACAGGATACCCAGTGCGCCCAGACCGATCAGGGCAGAGGTTTTGATCTTTTTCATGTGTTCCTCCTGTGTTTATGCCTTTTTCAGCGTTCCGTCTGCGGTCAGGACGACCATGCTGCCCTCGTCGATGCCAAGGCGGGTGAGCTCTTTGTCCGGGTAGGGCAGGGTGCGCCGCTCCCCGGCGGGATCGGCCAGCGTGACATCGCACAGCACCGGCTGACCGGCGGGCAGCTCCTCGCAGCCATACATCTGCTCTTCAATGCGCAGAACGCGGTAGGTAGTCTCCATAGCAGCTAAACTCCTTTTTGTAAATACAGCATTTTTATTATAAAGCTCTGCGCGGGGCGCGTCAACCGCATTTGGCTTGACAGCCGGCCGCCCGGCTTGATAAAATAGAAATGATTTTTGGAACAGGGGGCAGTCACATGAATATTACGGAACTGCGTTATCTGGTGGCCATCCGCAAGTGGGGCTCCGTGAGCGCGGCGGCAAAGCAGCTGTATGCGGCCCAGCCCAATGTGAGCAAGGCGCTCAAGAATCTGGAAGAGGAATACGGCATCCGCATCTTTGAGCGCTCGTCCACCGGCATGATCCCCACCGAACAGGGACGGCATTTTATCCGGCAGGCAGAGCGGGTGCTGGACGAGGTGGACCGGCTGGATCTGGATGCCCGCAGTCGGCAGAGCAGCTGTGCGGAGCTGCGGGTGGTGTTGCCCCACGCCACCTACGCTTCCTACGCGACGGTGGATTTTTTGCAGCAGATGGCAGACAGCCAGCAGCTGCGGGTGCATATCCGGGAATCCGGCTCCATGGAAGCGCTGGACCATGTACTGCGGCGGGGCTATCATCTGGCCCTGCTGCGCTACGCGGAGGAGGATGAGGATTATTACCGCCGCTACTGCGACCGTCACGGCCTGCACCGGGAGCCGGTGATGGAGTTTGAATACCGGCTGCTGACCAACCGCGAAGGCCCGCTGGCAAAGTGCGAAGTGACCGACATCACCCAGCTGAACAGCTATATGGAAGTCCTGCACGGTGATTTCCAGCTGCCCGGCGGTGAGGACAGCGGCCTGCGCTGGCATACGAACCCCAACCGCCGCATCCATGTGTATGAGCGGTGCAGCCAGTTTTCCATCCTGCAGAACCTGCCCAATGCCTATATGTGGGCTTCGCCCATGCCAAAGCGGGCGCTGGAACAATACCATCTGGTGCTCAGGAAGTGCCCGGCCCAGCGCCAGCGCATGAAGGATGTTCTGGTCTATCCGGACAGGGGAACCCTGCGCCCGGAAGAGCAGACCTTTGTGCAGCTGCTGCACAAGCAGGCGGCGCTGACCGTGAAATGACCGCCGAAACCGGTTAAGAACTGGCAAAACATCGGAATGCGGAAAAACCGGAAAGCAAAGGAATTTGGCCGACAGCCGCAGCGCTTTATGCGCTGCGGCTGTCTTTTTGTTGATAAATCGAGCGAAAAAGAGACGAAACATCGGCTAAAAAACTTTGCAGCTATATGGTCTTTGATATGCCCCCATACCAGAAGCATATTATCACTTTTATGAAAAATATGTTAACATAGACCCAGAAAGCTGGCCGGGATGAATGGAAAATATGGAAAATGCTTCCATAATTCCGGCACAAAGAAAAAGGAGGTTTCTGGTATGATCAGTTTCTTACTCTGTCTGGCGATCCTGATCGTGGGCTACTTTGTCTACGGTAAGATCGTGGACAACACCTTCGGCCCGGACGACCGCGAAACGCCTGCTGTGCGCATCAATGACGGTGTGGACTACGTTGTGATGCCCCAGTGGAAGCTGTTCCTCGTTCAGCTGCTGAACATCGCCGGCCTTGGCCCCATCTTTGGTGCCATGCAGGGCGCATTGTGGGGGCCTGTGGTGTTCCTGTGGATCACCTTCGGCACCATCTTTGCAGGCGGCGTGCACGACTACTTCTCCGGCATGATGAGCGAGCGCAACGACGGCGCTTCCATCGCCGAGATCACCGGCAAGTACTTAGGCCCTGTGATGCAGAACGTCATGCGCGTGTTCTCGGTGGTGCTGCTCATCATGGTGGGTACTGTGTTCGCGGTGGGTCCCGCAGGCCTGATCGTGGAGCTGTGCAGTCAGAGCGGCGCTTCCGGCGTGCTCACCTCGCTGCTGTTCTGGCTCATCATTATTCTGGTGTACTACTTTATTGCAACCTTTATCTCCATTGATGCCGTCATTGGCAAGATCTACCCCATCTTTGGCATCTGCCTGATCATCATGGCCATCGGTGTCATCTTCGGCATCTTCACCAATCCCGCCTACACCATCCCGGAGATCTGGGATCACTTTGGCAGCATGCATCCGTCGGGCACTCCCATCTGGAGCTTCATGTTCATCACGGTGGCCTGCGGTGCGATCTCCGGCTTCCACTCCACCCAGTCGCCTCTGATGGCTCGCTGCATGAAGAGTGAGAAGCAGGGCCACTTCGTGTTCTACGGCGCAATGGTCTGCGAGGGCGTCATCGCTCTGATCTGGGCCGCTGCTGGCTGCAGCCTGTACGAGGTGACCGGCGGCCTGAACACCGGTCTGGCCGAAGCACTGGCCATGGGCCAGTCCAAGGCTATTTATGATGTCTGCTCCAAGACCATGGGCGGCGTTGGCATTGCTCTGGCAATGATCGGCGTTGTCATCTGCCCCATCACCTCCGGCGATACCGCGTTCCGTTCCGCTCGTCTGACTCTGGCCGACTGGTTCAAGATCGATCAGGACAGCTACGCAAACCGCCTGAAGCTCTGTGTTCCTGTGCTGGGCGTTGGTGCTTTCCTGGGCATCGGCAACGCACTGGGCTTCATCAACTACACCGTGATCTGGCGCTACTTCAGCTGGACCAACCAGACGCTGGCCATGATCGTTCTGTGGGCTGCATCCATGTACCTGTTCAAGGAGAAGAAGAACTACTGGATCACCGCTGTGCCCGCTACCTTCATGAGCGCTGTGTCCTGCACCTACTTCGTGCTGGCACCTGAGTGCCTGGGCAAGATGATCAATACTTACGCAGACGGCAAGCTGGTCGCTTACAACACTGCCGTTGCATACCCCATCGGCATCATCTTTGCAATCGCAATGCTGGCACTCTTCATCCATGCCACCAAGAAGCACACCGCTTCTCAGAAGGCATAAGGATGTCTGCCGCACCGCATAAGCCTTAAACTCTGACACCCCCGCCGCTGCACCCCGCAGTGACGGGGGTGTTTTGACATAACAGACAAACCTTTTGTGCAAATCTTAGCAGCAGAAGGGGTTGCATTTTGAGGGCTGCAGTGCGAAAATAGAACCGGTGATTTTATTTGGAATGGCTGCAGCATCTGCGGCTGGACCGGAAACTAACAGTAAAGAAGGGAACTTCCATGATCTTCAAACCTGCACAGCTGGGTATGGCAAAGCTTGATAATCAGGAGCTGGTGGAGGACAGAAAGTCCTGCAAAAAGATTGGCCCCTGCGGCGTTGGCAAAAAGGCGCTGTACCTCAACAGCTTTTACATCGACCGCCGCTATTATCTGCCCTATGGCAGCATCAGCCGCGTGTTCAAGCGGGTGGCTATGAGCTCCGGCGGCTTTACCGGCAAGGGCATGTTTGCCTCCATGGCCTACCTTGTGGTGGAGTACGATGGCGGCAAGCAGAAGCAGTGCAACTTCAAGGACGAGCGGGATGTGGACAAGCTGCTGGAGGTGCTGGCCAAAGAGCAGCCGCAGATCCATCTGCTCAGCGCAGCCGGTGAGCAGATGCTGCAGAAGAAGGAAGCCGAAAAGGCCTCCCGCAAGCTGCCGGAAAGCGAGCTGACCGACGATGCCCGTCACAGCATCACCGTGCTGCGCAGGGCAAAGGAATATCTGGAAGCAAAGCCGGAAATCGCCGATGAGCTGAGTGCAGCCGAGCGCCGCAAGCGCGCCCAGCTGCAAAGCAAGCCGGTGTACCGCTATGTGGCGCTGGCCATCTTTGTTATGGGCATCGTCTCCGCGGCCTACGGCCTGTATGCCGTTACCAACCACACCGGCGGCTATGGCATCTACTTTGCACTGTTTGGCTTTGCAGCCATCTTCCTGTTCTCCAGCTACAACATGCTGCCCACCGCCCACAACAACCACAGCGCCATCATGAAGCGGGCCGAGAAGGCCGAAGCTGCTATGGCAGAATACGTGAAGCACTACCCGAACGGTGCCTTCCCGGTGCCCAGCCATTACGCACATCCCATCGTGCTCAAGCAGATGGCCGATGCCATTGAAGAGGGCCGCGCCGTCACCGTGCCGGAGGCTTTGACTGCCGTGGAAAACCGCCTGAAGTCCCTGAACGCAGATGTGCAGGTGGAACAGGAGGAATACGACGAGGTGGTGGTCATCAAGGCGATGTTCCTGAACCACGATTATCAGTAAAAAGTAAGCAAAGAGGGCTTTTCCTTCGGGAAAGGCCCTTTTGCTTTGCCTAACTTCTTGCACAGCAGAATCGTTCGTTTTATAATGAAAAAGGAGAGTCTTTACACCCACGAGTGGAGGAAACAGCTATGGATCTGGTCACCCTTGGCAGCACCGGCATCACGGTGAACAAAAATGGCTTCGGCGCACTGCCCATCCAGCGCATCTCGCAGGAAGATGCCGTCTATCTGGCCCGCAAGGCTTACAAGGCAGGCATCCGCTTTTTTGATACCGCCCGCGCCTACACCGACAGCGAGGTGAAGCTGGGCGAAGCCTTTGACGGCATCCGCACGGAAGTGTATATCGCCACCAAAACGGCAGCGCAGAACGCAGAGGACTTTTGGAAGGACCTGCACACCTCACTCACCAATCTGCGCACCGATTACATTGACCTGTACCAGTTCCACAATCCCGCATTCTGCCCGAAGCCAGGCGACGGCTCCGGCCTCTACGAGGCTATGCAGGAGGCCAAAGCCAAAGGCATGATCCGGCATATCGGCATCACCAATCACCGCCTGAAGGTGGCCCACGAGGCCATTGACAGCGGTTTGTACGAGACGCTGCAGTTCCCGTTCAGCTATATCTCCGGTGAGCAGGAGCTGGAATTGGTGAACAAGTGCACGGCGGCAAATATGGGCTTTATCGCCATGAAGGGCCTGTCCGGTGGACTGATCACCAACAGCGCCGCAGCCTATGCCTTTGAGGCGCAGTTCGATGGAGTTCTGCCCATCTGGGGCGTGCAGCGTGAAAGGGAACTGGACGAGTTCCTCTCCTATATCGACAACCCGCCGCGCATGACCGACGACATCCGTGCCGTCATTGAGGGGGACCGTGCCGAGCTGTGCGGCGAGTTCTGCCGCGGCTGCGGCTATTGTATGCCCTGCCCGGCAGGCATCGAGATCAACAACTGCGCCCGCATGAGCCTGCTGCTGCGGCGTTCGCCCTCGGCAGAGCATCTCAGCCCCGCAGGTCAGGCCAAGATGAAAAAGATCGAGGGCTGCCTGCACTGCAACCGGTGCAAGGCCAAGTGCCCATATGGTCTGGACACCCCTGCCCTGCTGGCCCGCAACTATGAGGATTACAAGCGCGTTCTGGCCGGTGAAGTAAAAGTTCAGTAACACAAAAGCTCCTGTCCATTCAGACAGGAGCTTTTGTGCTTTATGCGGCAGCTTTTGGCTGCTCAAAAATCCTCATCGATTCCTTATAGCAGTGTGCGAAGTACACGATCTCGGCAAGGGCGGTCAGCGCCCAGCTGCAGGGGTACAGTGCGTACAGCGAGGGAATGGTGTGAAAGTGCGCGAAGATGGTGTATACCCAGATCACCCGGAACACGCAGGAACCCATTACCACAATAATGGTGGGCACCACAGTCTTGCCAAGTCCGCGGGAAGCGGCGATGGTGCAATCCATAAAGGCGGAGATGCAGTAGGCAAAGCCCATCACGCCCACGCGCTTCATGCCGGCATCAATGACGGCGCTCTCGGTGGTGAACAGGGCAAGGAAGGTGCGGCCAAAGAGGAACAGGCTTCCGCCCAGGATCAGGCCCACACCAAAGGAGTAGGCCAGACTGATGAAATAACTCTTCTTTACGCGGTCCGGCTTGCCAGCGCCGTAGTTCTGGCTCATAAAGCTTGCACAGGCCATATAGAATGCGGCCATGCAGTCGTAGATCATGGCATCGGCATTGGCGGCGGCGCTGTTGCCCTTGACCATGAGAGAGTCGAAGGAGTTGACCCCTGCCTGAATGAACAGGTTTGCAATGGCGAAAATGGCATTCTGGAAACCGGCCGGAAGACCAAGGCCCAGAATGCTCTTTGTTGTGGCGGGGTCCAGATGCAGCTTTTTGGTGTCCAGCACGTAGCAGTCCTGCACTTTGGTCAAAGCGTGCAGGATCAGCCCGGCAGAGACGCACTGCGAAATGGCACTGGCCAGCGCCACGCCCATGACGCTTAACTGGCACACGATGACAAAGAACAGGTTCAGTGCAATGTTCAGTGCGCCCGCAATGGACAGGTACATCAGCGGCTTTTTGGTGTCGCCGATGGCGCTGAACACAGCGTTGCCGAAGTTGTACAAGGCCAGAGCGGGCATACCAAGGAAGTACACCCGCAGATACAGGATGGCACCGGGCAGCAGATCGTCCTTGGTGTTCAGCAGCCGCAGCATGAAGGGGGAACCCAGCAGGCCGACGAACAGCAGCACCACACCCGCGATCAGGCTGACGATGGCGGCGGAGTGGACAGTCTTTTCCACATCGTGCTCGTGCCGTGCACCGTAGAAGCGGGCCACCAGCACGTTGATACCACCGCTCAGGCCGATCAGGAAGCCGGTGAACAGGCTGACGAGGATGCTGGTGGAACCCACCGCGCCCAGCGCTGTAGAGCCTGCAAACCGGCCTACCACGGCCACGTCCGACATGTTGAACAGCACCTGCAGCAGGTTGGAAAGCGCCAGCGGCAGACTGACCAGAAAGATCTGTTTGGCCAGAGGGCCTTCGGTCAGTGTTTTGGTATTTGATTTCATGTTCTCTTTTTATCCTTTAACCTAAACCGTGCCCGCGCACACCGGGGCACACCTCTATTATATGGACCGCTGCGGCTTTTGCAAGATAGCATCGACATTTCATATTTGATTTTTTTTGTGCGGCTGTGCTATACTACTTTACACCGATGAAATAAATATGTGCGATCGTAGCTCAGCTGGATAGAGCGTTCGGCTCCGACCCGGAAGGCCAGAGGTTCGAATCCTCCCGGTCGCACCAAGAATCCCCGACACACTTTCGTGTGCCGGGGATTCTTTTTGTGCGATCGGGAGGATTCGAACAGCAACGACGACGACCGCAGCCAGCGGCTGAAACAGGGAGGAGTTGTTGGGGCCGCGTTCTGATTTTTCAAAGCCCTGCCAAGGGGCTGCAGAAAAATCAGCAAACGCAACCCGTCAGGCCCTGCACAGCAGGGCAAGCAATCAGCCCAGCGGGCTGTTGCTTAGCCTGCAGTTGCCAACCTGTAGGAATGTCTAACGAGAGGACTACGGTTCATCCGGGGAAAAATCGAACTGTCCTGAAACCCGTAAAACACATCTGTGTTCTGGTTTTTCTTTTTTCAGTGCGCCGGGAGGATTCGAGTTATCCTTTTTTGTTTTTCATCCAGATGCGGTACAGCCCGTCTGTGATGAGGGTCTCCCGGTATAAAATGGGGGTGCAGCATGCTTCCCGGATGGGAATGGGCAGATTGCCGGTGGCGTAGAATGCTGTCTGCGGGCCAAGCTCTGCGCAGAAACGTTCCGCCAGACCGTCCAGCAGGCTGGCGGTGCCCAGTACAAAGCCGTTCTGCAGGCAGGAAGAGGTGCTCTTGCCCAGAATGGATGCAGGAGCCTTTGCGGCAAGGTCGATCTGCGGCAGCTGAGCGGTGTTCTTTACCAGTGCGCTCAGCGAGAGCTGCGGCCCGGGCAGGATCACGCCGCCCACAAGTTCCTGCTTGGCATTGACTGCCATCATGGAGATAGCGGTGTCGGCAGAGATCACCACCAGCGGCCCGGAACACTCTGCCAGTGCAGCAACAGCACCGCATAAAAGCTCGGCACCCAGCTGGGCGGGGTTGTCCAGCCGAAGCTTGATGCCGCTTTTCAGGCCGGGGCCGACCGTCAGGATGCGCGCATTGCAGAGGATACGCAAAGCGGAAAGAACCCGGCCGCTCAGCACGGGCACTACACTGCCCAGAATACCGCCTTCAATTTGTGCCGGCGAAGCACCGTGCAGAGAGAGCAGATTCACCAGGCGGATGGCGTATTCATCCACCGTTGCAGCGGTATCAGAGTGCAGCCGTCCACAAAAACGCAGAGTATCCTGCTCGTAGCCGCCCACGGTGATGTGGGTGTTGCCAATGTTGACGGTGAGTATCATAAACAAAGCCCTCCTCTGCAGCGCAATATAATGTACATATAATATAATAGCGCACCCGAATAGCGCGCCCGCCGCGGATGTTGACACAGGACATGGCGCTTCTCCTTTATGTAATAAGTATAGCTACCTTATACAGGATACGGGGATAACTCCATAATACGTTCTGTCTGCAGCCTTGTCAAGAAAAAGGCACGCCTTGAAACGGGTGAAAAACAGGGAGATTCTTTATTCTGCAAAGAAATTGGAAAAAATCTGTCAAAAAGTGTTGACAAGGAGATGGGGGTGTGGTATTATACTTGAGCGCCAAGCGCTGAGGCAAAAGAATGACTTCCGGAGCCTCAGCAGGAAGCCTTTGAAAAGAACCAATAGACGCTGAAAACACCAGCTGACACTGAGATGCTTGAAGCAGTCCAAGTTCAGAAAGTTCAAAAGCTTCTAAAAATAAGGCTTGACAAGAAACCACTTCGGTGGTACAATAAACAAGTCGTCAGCCGCAAGGCTGAGGCGCACAGGACCTTGAAAATTGAACAATATCGAAAAACTTGTAAGGAACCTTTTAAGTGTTTGGAAAAACACTAAAAACAATTCCAAAAGTAATTCACACAGGACG
>ENA-OQDC01000524-OQDC01000524.1-human-gut-metagenome-genome-assembly--contig:-NODE-524-length-26390-cov-3.982713_pt1 | contig 26390 bp, 27 predicted proteins | sample MGYA00242770_ERZ504601 | MGnify/ENA primary metagenome ERZ504601 (study PRJEB26092, sample SAMD00036305) | human gut metagenome | host: Homo sapiens | study: EMG produced TPA metagenomics assembly of...
CCTTACCAATGGACACCATCACACTTACCGGCGTACATGCCAACGGCACCCACGGTGTGCTCACCTTTGAACACGAACGGCCACAAACCTTCGTCGTGGACGTCACCCTGCACCTTGATCTGGCCGCCGCCGGCCAATCCGACGATCTCAACGACACCATCGATTACGGCCGCGTGGCCAAGGATATCGTGGCTGTCATCGAAGGCCCTCATGTGGACCTGATCGAGCGTCTGGCCCAACGTATCGCGGATAAGATTCTTGCCGATGCGCCGGCCGTCGCCTCCATCGACGTCACCGTGCACAAGCCTCACGCGCCCATCGTCGTGGCTTTTGCAGATGTATCGGTCTCCATCTCGCGCGTGCGTGCCACCGATAATGGACGCACTGCTGAAAAGCATGCCATCCATAACGCGGTGGTGGCCTTGGGGGGCAATGTGGGCGAGGTGGAATCCACCTTGCGAGCCGCCGTTCGGGAGATTGACGCGCTGCTTGGCACACAGGTGACCGGTATTTCGCCGCTTTACCGCACGGCCGCGTGGGGCATGGCTGACGGTACGCCGGATTTCCTGAACGCCGTGGTGGAGCTTGGAACCACAATGGGCAGCCACGAATTGCTCGCCGCGTTGCAAAACATCGAAGCGAACCATGGGCGAATTCGTGAGAATCATTGGGATTCCAGGCCGTTGGACTTGGACATTATCGACTTTGATGGCATCACCAGCGCGGATCCGGATCTGGCATTGCCCCATCCGCGTGCTTGGCAGCGCGCATTTGTGCTGGCTCCCTGGGCGGCGCTGAATCCGAACGCCAAACTTGCTGGAGCCCATGAGGGGCCTGTAGCCGATTTGCTGGCCGCCGCGCCGGACCGTAACGCCGTGCAGCTCGAGAGCGAAGACTGGATGCTCGGCGGGCATGCAGTCAAGCAAGAATCAGCGTCGGAGTCGGAACCCGTCTCACGCAAGGCGATTATTTCGCTGGATTCCACCTCGCAGGATGCCGAACGGCTGTTCCGCGAAACCATCGTTTCCATCGACAGTGTTCCTGGCAATCAGGTACAGGGCATCTCGCCGCTCTACCATGTCAGCCATTTCGACAGTCCGGACGCGATGAGCGCGGTCATCCAAATCGAAACCAAGTTGCCGCCCGCCGACCTGATTGCCGTATTGGGCAGCATCGAAAGCGTTCATGACCTGGCAGTCGACCTTGACCTTGTTGACATGGAAGGCGTGACTTCCGACGAGCCCAACTGCAGCATTCCTTGGCCGTCGGCCCGTAACCATGCGTCGGTATTGGCACCTTGGCTGGATATGGACCCGAATGCTTCTCTGGGCGGCGACCCGGTGGCCTTCCTTTTGGCCATGGCACCGGATGCCGGACAGGTCGGATTGCTATCGGACAACTGGATACTGTCGAATAGTTGAGCTGATGGCGGAACCAGTTACGAACGGTAGGCTAGAAACCAGACGGTGACGGACCAGTCTCCGGCCTCGAGCAGCCAGGCACGGCAATGACGAAAAAACAAATCAAGATGAACGGCCAAAGCGCGAAGGCCGTTCGCAAACAGCAAACAGCAACGCAACGATAAGGAGGCCGGACATGAAAACACGGCGAACACCATGGTGGCAGTATGTGATCGGTGCCGTGTTGGGCCTGTTGGCGGGTATCGGTCTGGCCTCCTACGGCGAAAGCTCGGGACTGTCGCTGATTGGTGCGCCTTGGATTGTGCCCGGATTGCTGGCCGTACTGGGCGTTATTGTGCTGATCTTGGCCCTGCAAGTGCATAAATACGCGAATACCGACCCCAAGAAACGTCCGCATAGCTTCATCAATCCCACTATCGCGGTGTATACGCTGGTGCTGTCTAAGGCACTGGGATTGGCGGGCGCAACGCTTGCCGGCTGGTATGGCGGTCAGATTGTGATGAGCCTGAGCCATATTGAGGCGGATTTTTATGCACACGCCGTCACCGAGTGCGCAATTGCGGCCGTGGTGTGCATCGCCGACATGATCATCGGCATTATCGGCGAATGGTTGTGCCAGCTACCGCCGAACGAAGGCCCCGAAAACCCGAAAATCAGGGAAGCCAAGCGCCGTAGCGACATAGCCCAAGCCTACAAGCGGTAGGGGTGACTATTCCTACGGCACGCGCACCATAGCTTCCTGAGCGATGGCCGCCACCAAGTCGCCATTCTGCGCATACACTTTGGCAATGCCGAGTCCGCGTCCGTGCGCGGCGATAGGCGTATCCTGCACATACAAATGCCATTCGTTGATATCGATATCCTGATACCACCACATCGAATGGTCGATGGACGCATAGGAAATGCCCGGTGTGGAAATCGACAGTCCGGCGCGGCGCAGCACCGGCTCCATCATCACCTGATCGCAGCCAAGCGCCAGCATCGCACGATGCATGACCTGCGGCACATCGACGTGGCCATCGGCCTTCATCCACACCATCTGCTTGCCGGAATCATGCTCGGCGGAATCCTTGTCCGCGCGCAGCATCACGGTCGGCGTCACGTGGCGGATATCGAACGGCGATTTCTCGGCATAGTAATTGGCGAACGGCGACTTCTCGGCGAACGGCTGCATGAGTTCTTTGGCGGAAGTCAACGTTTCGGGATCGGGCAGGTTTTCCGGCATCGGATCGGCAAATTCCACACCCTCTTGGCCGGTCTCCTGGAAAGAGGCGATGGCCGTGAGAATCGACCCCTCGGCTTGGGTGACGTTGACCCGACGAGCGGAGAACGAGCGGCCGTCGCGAAGGTTCTCGACGTCAAACAACAGGTCTTGACGAATATCGCCGGCGGCAATGAAATAGCCATGTACCGAATGCGGCAGGCGTGAAGGGCCCACTGTTTTGGACGCGGCGATCACCGACTGGGCGATGACCTGGCCACCGTAGACGCGGCCGGTGGGGAAGTACATACTCTCGCCATTGATATATGTGTGATTGCGGTAAGCGGAAGGCTCGCCCAACTTCAGCACCTTCACCAGATGGTCCAATGGAGTTACGGTGGTTGCCTGAGCCATGGCGTTCCTCGATTCTTGTTCTGCTGTGTTCAGTATTCGGTTATCGTATTCCAACCTATGGTTGGCAGTCTATCCGGTGGGGGTTAAGAGTTCCGGGAGCGAAATGTAACGAGACTGTTTGGAAGGTAAACGGTGGGTTATGCGGTGCATTGCCGCTACGTTGCTGCTGCGCTGCCGGTGTGTTGCCGTAGGCGACTATGGGATTTTATGGGATGCGGGGCGGGCAGCCATGGGGCAATTATGGGGAAAGCCGCCCCTGAGGGACGGCTTTCGACGTATAAAGCGCGTTGTGGCACTAATGCCGGCGTATCTCAGCCGCGCACAAGCTTCTTGTGCAGGCGGTGCGGGCGGGCCGCATCCTCGCCGAGGCGTGTCACCTTGTTCTCCTGGTAGGCCTGGAAGTTGCCTTCGAACCAGTACCACTTGGCCGGGTTGTCGTCGTCGCCTTCCCACGCGAGGATATGCGTGGCGACACGGTCGAGGAACCAACGGTCGTGGGAAATCACCACAGCGCAGCCAGGGAATTCGAGCAGCGCGTTTTCGAGGGATTCCAAGGTCTCGACGTCCAGATCGTTGGTGGGCTCGTCGAGCAGCAGCAGGTTGCCGCCCTGCTTCAGGGTCAGCGCCAGGTTCAGACGGTTGCGCTCACCACCGGACAGCACACCAGTCAGCTTCTGCTGATCGGCGCCCTTGAAGCCGAAGCTGGCCACATAGGCGCGGGTCGGCACCTCCACACCGGCCACCTCGATGAAGTCGAGTCCGTCGGACACGGCCTCCCACAGGTTCTTGTTCGGATCCAGGCCCTCACGGTTCTGGTCCACGTAGCTGATTTTGACGGTGTCGCCGATCTTCAGCTCGCCGCTGGTCAGCGGCTCCAGGCCCACGATGGTCTTGAACAGCGTGGACTTACCCACGCCGTTCGGGCCGATCACGCCGACGATGCCGTTGCGCGGCAGCGTGAAGGACAGGTCGTCGATGAGCACACGCTCGCCGAAGGCCTTGTGGATGTGGTTGGCTTCCAGCACGGTGGAACCCAGGCGCGGGCCGGCCGGAATCTGAATCTCGGAGAAGTCGAGCTTCTTGTTGTTGCGTGCCTCGTTCTCCATCTGGTCGTAACGCTCCAGACGGGCCTTGTTCTTGGCCTGACGGGCCTTGGGGGAGGAGCGCACCCAGTCGAGCTCGTTCTTCAGTCGCTTGGCGAGCTTGGCGTCCTTGGCTCCCTGGATCTCCAGACGCTTGGCCTTGGTCTCCAAGTAGGTGGAGTAGTTGCCCTTGTACGGGTACAGGTGGCCGCGGTCGACCTCGCAAATCCATTCGGCCACATTGTCCATGAAGTAACGATCGTGGGTGACGGCGATGACGGCGCCCTTGTACTGGTGCAGGAACTGTTCCAGCCACAGGATGGACTCGGCGTCCAGGTGGTTGGTGGGCTCGTCGAGCAGCAGCAGATCCGGAGCCTCGAGCAGCAGCTTGCACAGGGCCACACGGCGGCGCTCGCCACCGGAGCACACGTTGACCGGGGTATCCGGGTCCGGGCACTGCAGGGCGTCCATCGCCTGCTCAAGCTGGGAGTCGAGGTCCCAGCCGTCGGCGGCGTCGATCTCGGTCTGCAGCTTGCCCATCTCTTCCATCAGGGCGTCGAAGTCGGCGTCCGGATTGGCCATCTCCTCACCGATTTCATTGAATCGGGCGACCTTCTCGGCAATCGGGCCGAACGCCATCTTGATGTTCTCGCCCACGGTCTTGGTGTCGTCCAGCGGCGGCTCCTGCTGCAGGATGCCGACCGTGAAGCCCGGGGTCAGGCTGGCCTCGCCGTTGCTCACGGTCTCCAGGCCGGCCATGATCTTGAGCAGGGTGGACTTACCCATGCCGTTCGGGCCCACGACGCCGATCTTTGCGCCGGGCAGGAAGCTCAGGGTCACGTCATCGAGAATCACGCGGTCGCCGTAAGACTTGCGGGCCTTGATCATCTGAAATACGAATTCTGCCATGTTGTGCAGTTACTCCTTAAAAGGGGTTGGAATTCCGCTGTTTCTTTAGTCTTTAGTTTGTGATGGATACGCTGTGTGCAGCGCGGAGCACGCCCCCCGAATCACGGATCGCGGTGCGCCGCGTCAGGCCTGTGCCGCCCTGTCCGCATAACGATCGAATCCACGCCAAACCACCGCCCACCATGGTATCGGAAGGGCTGGAATGGCGGGCGTCGCTATGGCTTGGAGGGGTAATGGATGGGCCTGACATTGCCGTGGCGCGACGCGCCGGGCGGCGCGCCGTGGTCCAGTGATGCTGTAGTATATCCTCTTGTGCTTCATTGAGGTACAGATGGCCCCGTAGCTCAGTTGGTTAGAGCGCCGCCCTGTCACGGCGGAGGTCACCGGTTCAAGTCCGGCCGGGGTCGCCACCAAGCTCCTGACAAATGTCAGGAGCTTTTTTGTTCTTTTGCCGTATTTCGTGGTGTAGGGCGAAATATGGGGTTATAGGCCAAAATGTGTGTCTGGTGTTTAGTCGTTTGATGGCCATTCGACTCTGGCATGGAAGCTGTTTCAGTCGATGCCGATGCCGTATCGCATGGAAATACCGAAGGTTTCGTGCTGGCCTTGGGGCTCTGCTCGACACGCCGATAGTCTGAATGACAACGTTTGCTATTGAATGACAACGTTAGCGTTAACAGTGCTTATAAATGGTGAAAAACGTGTGCAGGGTCACATTGGCAGAACGTGCGCGAGATATGACAAATCATGAAAAATACGCTATGGGAGGTCATGGCAACTCGTTACTATTTTCGCTGTCTCGTACGCCACACAAGCCTTCAAGGAGTAAGCCATGACCACGCTCGCCATTGATATCGGAGGAACTAAGATCGCCGCCGCCGTCTGCGATGAAAACGATAGCATCATCCAGCGCTGGCGCGTCCCCACGCCGATGGATGCCGACGCCATCAACCAGCACATCGCCGAGGTGTACCGCGAGGCTGTGGCCGCCGGACACACCGATATCGAGGCCATCGGCATCTCCGCCGCCGGCAACGTGAGCGCCGACCGCAAGACGCTCACCTTCTCCGCCAACATCCCGGCCTGGATCAACTACGACCTGTCCGAGCACGTCGGCGCGCTGATCGACCATGCCGTGCCGGTCGTTGTCGAGAACGACGCCAACTGCGCCGGCTGGGGCGAATACGTGCACGGTGCCGGCCAGGGCAGCTCCAACATGGTCGCCCTGACCGTGGGCACCGGCCTCGGCGGCGCCATCGTGATCAACGGTCAGCTGTACCGCGGCTCCTTCGGCATGGCCGCCGAACTCGGCCACCTGCCGATGGTCCCGGACGGCGACCACTGCGGCTGCGGCCTGCGCGGCTGCGCCGAGCGCTACACCTCGGGCACTTCGCTGGAGAACTTCGCCAAGTCCGCCGTGCGCCGTCGTCCGCAGGATGCCAAGCGTCTCATGGAGCTGTGTGGCGGCGACATCTCCAAGCTGGAAGGCCCGATGGTCTCCCAGGCCGCCCAGGAAGGCGACGTGCTCGGCCTGTACGCATTCGGCAAGATCGGCGAATGGCTTGGCCGCACGATGGCCGCAGTCTCCGCCGTGCTCGATCCGGACCTGTTTGTGATCGGCGGCGGTGTGGTGGCCGTCGGCGACATTCTGCTGGAGCCGGCCCGCTACAACTACCAGCGTTTCCTGGAAGGCAGCGCCTACCGCGGCCATGCCAAGATCGTCGCCGCCACCGCCGGCCAAGACGCCGGCCTCATCGGTGCCGCCAACCTGGCTCTGCGCTGACGATGCCGCTCCGGCAACGGGGCGTTAGTCTAATGGTGAGTCATGGCTGGTGCCATGGCTCACTGCCGCGCTGATAGTGCGGTCGATGAGTTTCCGCTGCCTGACCATGGAATCGAATTTCGGGTTCTCGGCGATTTCCTCATACTCGTGTTCGGTGGTCACGCCGGCGATTTCGGCGATAATCTCCTCATAGGACGTTTCGACGGTTCGATGCACGCCGGTGACGTGCCCCTGACGTATCACGACAATGCGGTCGGATACCGCGAACACATCCGGCAGATCGTGGCAGACCATCACCACGGACCGGCCTTCGGAGCGCCGTCGCTTGATATATGCGAGCACTTCCGCCGACTGCATCACCGACAGTGCGGCGGTCGGTTCGTCCAGCAGAATAAGCTGCGGGTCATTGAGCAGCGTGCGCGCTATGGCCACGGTCTGGCGCTGGCCGACGGATAAGGATGCGATAGGGGAGCCGACCCGAATCGCCGAGCTCAGGGTCTTCAGCACGGAACGGGCACGCGAGTTCATCGAATCGTCATCGCGTATGCCAATCTGATTGATCTCCTTGCCGAGGAACAGGTTCGAGGCCACGTCCAGGTTGTCGCAGAACTCCTGCCCCTGGAACACCGATGCGATGCCCATGCGGTCCGCCTCCCTGATCGAGGGAATGGTCACCTGTTCGCCGTTGAGATAAATATGGCCGAATCCCGGCTGCAGAAATCCCGCGATGACCTTGATCAGAGTGGACTTTCCTGCGCCGTTATCGCCCACGATGGCGATGACCTCCTGGCGCTGGATGGACAGATTCACCGATTTCAACGCCTCGACGAAGCCGAACTTCACACAGATGTCCTCCAGCCGCAGCAGAGGAGGTGTGCTCGAATTCCTCATGGTGTGTTCCTTCTTCTCACTCTTCTCCTGGTACCGGTCACTGGCTGACGTCATTGCGAACCGAGAACTCGATGGCGCATAATGCGCCGCCTAGCGCGCAGTTGTCGTTCGGGTGGGATGACACAAGTACATCGATGGGTGCCACGGCATCAGGGAACAGCATGCGCTGCAACGCTTCATTGAACGGTTGGATGAATACGTCGCCGGTCATGGCCAGCTTGCCGCCGAGCACAATGACCTCCGGATCCACGCTGATGCACAGATCAGCCGCCACCTGACCGATACGCACGGCCGTGTCGGCGATGATGCGACGGCAACCGGGGTCGCCTTCGTTGGCAAAGGACACCAGATCATCCAGCGTCATATTGCCGTGTGTGACGCTGAGCAACTGCACCAGCCTGTTTTCCGCCACGACGGTGTCAAGGCAGCCGCGGTTGCCGCACGAACAGATGGCACCCAGCGGGTCGACCTGGATATGGCCGATTTCACCGGCCAGGCCGGTCACGCCATGCATGATTTCGCCGTTGATGACGATGCCTGCGCCAACCCCGTCGTTGGCTGAGATATATACGAAATTGCGTTTGCCGCCGCCACGCCCATACGGGATTCGCCGTATGCCGCGAAATTCGCGTCATTATCGACGTATACGGGAACGTTGAACGCCGTGCGCAACGGGGCCGTGATATCGACGCCGTCCCATCCGGGCAGAATGCCGGGAATCGCTATGGTGTGGTCGCTGGTGGCCACCGGTGCGGCCACGGCCACGCCGATGCCGACCAGCTCGCTGGCTTCGGCGTCGATGCTGCTCAGGGTCTCATTGATGAGCAGCATGGCGCGTTCCAGCGTTGTGTCCGCCTTGTGGCCCAACGGCAGGGGGAGCGTGTGCTCAGCGATGATTGACTTCGAGAAGTCAACGATAGAAAGCGTAAGATGACGTCGCGCGATCCAAAGCCCGACGCCGAGGCCCTGATGCCGTGCAAGGGTCACCAGAGTGGCTCTGCGACCGTTGCGAACGGTGTTTTTGGTCTCCAGCTGGTCTTCGTCGACGAGCTGATGGACGAGCGTGGATACGGTCGCAGTGGACAGTCCTGTCACCTCTGCGAGTTCGACCTGTGTCATGGCGCCGAACTTGTGGATGCTGGCCAGCAAGTTGGCGCGGTTTGCCTCGCGAAGCGAGGTCTGCGAACCGAAAAGCCTTGTTGCCATAAGAATCCAGTGTAGTCGTTACCGGCATGAGGCACAGCGAGGCGCAGAGCGTGGATTTTTCGGCGTGTCGCCTTGTGATGCGCGAAAAAATCGCCATTGCGTTCATTGGTCGAACGCAAACGACAGGAAATTCGCTTTCTTGAGTTTGACAACTTAACTTAATACGGTATTCTATGAGATGAACCTGAGGTTATTCTCAGGTTCGGGCGACCAAGGAGGGTTCGCCATCCCCTCGAAGATGAAGGAGAGCAAATGAAGTTCACTAAGAAGATCGTCGCCGTGGTGGCAGGCGTTGCCATGTGCGCGGGCCTCGCGGCCTGTGGTGGCAGCCGTAGCGGCCAGGCAACTGGCGGTGATGCCAAGATCGAAAAGGGTGCCACTATCGGCATTTCGATGCCGACCAAGTCCGAAGAGCGTTGGAACAAGGACGGCAACAACCTGAAGGCCAAGCTGGAGAAGGCCGGATACAAGGTCATCCTGTCTTTCGCCGACGATAAGCCGGCCCAGCAGAACGCTGACATCGAGAACATGGTCAACAACGACGCCAAGATCGTCGTGGTCGCCTCCAAGGATGGCACCGCAGTGGGCCCCGCCGTTGAGAAGGCCCGCGATGCAGGCGCCAAGGTCATCGCCTACGATCGACTGATCATGAACACCGACGCCGTCGACTACTACGCCACCTTCCAGCTGGAGCAGGTCGGCGTGCTCGAGGCCACGTGGCTCATTGACCAGCTCAAGCTTAAGGATGGCGCCACCGGCCCGTTCAATATCGAGCTGTTCACCGGTTCCCCGGATGACAACAACGCCAAGTACTTCTTCAAGGGCGCTTGGGATCTGCTGCAGCCGTACTTCGAGAAGGGCGTGCTCGTCTCCCCGTCCCAGCACGGTCAGGGTGGCGTGACCAAGGACTTCACCGTTGAGGATTGGCAGAAGATCTCCGTGATGAGCTGGAAGACCGAGCAGGCGCAGAAGGACATGGAATCCATCCTTGACTCCACCTACGCCCACGGCGAGAAGCTCGACGCGGTCCTCACTCCGTACGACGGCATCGCCCAGGGTGTGATCAACGCCATCGAATCCAAGCGTCCCGACATGAAGCCGGGCACCGACTCCTGGCCGTATATCACCGGTCAGGACGCCATGGAGATCGCAGTTGCCAACATCGCCAAGGATAAGCAGGGCGAGACCGTGTTCAAGGACGTGAACAAGCTGGCTGACGCCGTGTACGACATGGTCGTCGAGATCGCCGAGGGCAAGGAAGTCTCCGGCCTGAACGGCAAGTTCAACAACAACAACATCGACGTCCCGTCCAAGCTGCTTGACCCCCAGAACATCACCAAGGACAACCTCCAGGATCTGGTCACGGCCAACTACATCACCCAGGATCGCTTCGACGAGCTGACTAAGTAGTCCTCATCAGGCAATCCGTAAACAAACACAATGACATGCGGCGCATAGCCGATATGCGCCGCATGTCCATGAACACAGAACTGTGACGAGGAGTGGTGACATGTCATCAAATGACACCATCTTGACGATGGAAAACATCACGAAGACGTTCGGTCCGGTCAAAGCCCTCACCGATGTGAATCTTTCCGTCGATCGCGGCGAGATCCACGCCATCTGCGGCGAGAACGGTGCAGGTAAATCGACCCTGATGAACGTGCTTTCGGGTGTGTACCCATACGGTAGCTATTCCGGCAAAATCACCTTTGATGGCAAGGAATGCAAATACCATACTATTAATGATTCCGAGGCCGACGGCATCGTAATCATTCATCAGGAACTGGCGTTGAGCCCGTTCCTGTCCATTGCGGAGAACATCTTCATCGGCAACGAGCAGGCCAAGGGTGGCGTAATCGACTGGGACAAGACCCGTGCCGAGGCGAAGAAGCTGCTCGATCGTGTGGGACTTCCCGAAGACCCGGATACCAAGGTTATGGACATCGGCGTCGGCAAGCAGCAGCTCGTCGAAATCGCCAAGGCATTGTCCAAGGACGTGAAGCTGCTCATCCTCGATGAGCCGACCGCTGCACTGAACGATGAGGATTCCGCCCACCTGCTTGACCTGGTTCGTCAGCTACGTGACGAGCAGGGCGTGACCAGCATCATCATCACTCATAAACTCAACGAGGTCGCCGCCATCGCCGACAATGTCACCATCATTCGAGACGGTTCGACCGTCGGTGTGATGTACGTGACGCCGGAGACGCCGCTCGACCAGGAAGAACTCATCCGCAAGATGGTGGGTCGTCCGCTGCACAACCTGTACCCGAACCACCCCTCCAATACCCCGGGCGAGGAATACCTGCGCGTCGAGGATTGGACCGTGCATCATCCGCTCGACGCGGAGCGCGTGATCGTAGACCATGCGAACATCAACGTGCATGCCGGCGAGATCGTCGGTCTGGCGGGTCTGATGGGTGCGGGTCGTACCGAGATGGCCATGTCCATCTTCGGCCACTCTTACGGTTCCAACATCTCCGGCAAGGTGTTCGTCAAGGGCAAGGAAGTCAAGATGCCCAACGTGCAGTCCGCGATTGACGCAGGTCTCGCCTACGCCACCGAGGATCGTAAGGGCAACGGTCTGAACCTGCTGCAGAACATCCGAGAGAACGCGTCCCTGGCCTCCCTGACCAAGATCAGCAAGGGCGGGGTTGTGGACGACAACCTTGAGCGCAAGGAAGTCGAACAGTACCGCAAGGACTTCAACATCAAGTGCCATGACATCGATGTGAATGTCTCCACCCCTCTCCGGTGGTAACCAGCAGAAAGTGCTGCTCGCCAAGTGGGTTATCTCGCAGCCGGACATCCTCATCCTCGATGAGCCGACCCGAGGCATCGACGTCGGCGCCAAGTATGAGATCTACGAAATCATCGATAAGCTTGCCGATGCAGGCAAGGCCGTCATCGTGATTTCCTCCGAGCTGCCCGAGCTCATCGGTATCTGTGACCGCATTTACACGGTGTCCTACGGTGTCGTCACCGACAATGTTGAGAAGAATGGATTTACCCAGGAATACCTGATGAAGGGTATGACCAAGGAAAGGGAGGTGGCAGCCTGATGAGCGCCGCAACTGCAACACCTGCAAAGAAAGAAGAAAAGACCGGCCTGCTGGCCACGGTTGCCAACAATGCCCGTCAATACGGTATTGTCGGCGCACTGCTGGTCATCGTCGTGGCCTTCGAGGTCCTGACCGGAGGCGTGCTGCTGAAGCCGAACTCCTTCGTGTCCCTGATTCAGCAGAACGCTTACGTGATCATCCTGGCCATTGGTATGGTGATGGTCATCATCGCCACCCACATCGACCTTTCGGTTGGTTCCTTGGTAGCCTTCATCGGTGGTGTGTGTGCACTGCTGATGGAACGCGCCGGAGTCAACTGGATGCTCGCCATCGTCATCGCTCTGGTCGTCGGCCTGATCGTCGGCGTCTGGCAGGGCTTCTGGGTCGCCGTCATCGGCATCCCGGGCTTCATTACCACTCTGGCCGGCATGTTGATCTTCCGTGGTCTCGCCACCGTGATCGTCGGCGAATCCGTGCCGATTACCTCCCTCGAATTCCGTGGCATTGCCCGTAACTACCTGCCCAACATCCTTGGCTGGTGGGGTCCGTTCGATGGTCTGACCATTGTGCTCGGCATCCTGTGCATCGTCGGCTTTGCCTGGAGCCAGCTGCGCAAGCGCGCCCGTGTGGCCAAGGTCGGCCTGGTGCCCGAGCCGATGAGCCTGACCGTCCTCAAAATTGTGCTTGCCGCGGTTGTCATCGCCTTCGTCACCTACCTGCTGGCTTCCTCCGGTAACGCTGATCAGGGTGGTACCCCGATCATGCTGGTGATCGTCGGTGTGCTGGTCTTCATCTACAACTTCATCCTGACCAAGACCGTGTTCGGTCGCCACGTGTACGCCGTTGGTGGCAACCGCAAGGCCGCCATCCTCTCCGGTATCAACACCCGCCGCGTGGACTTCCTGCTGTTCGTCCACATGGGCTTCCTGTCCGCAGTGGCCGCTGTCTGCATGCTCTCCCGTCTGGCTTCCGCAACTGCTCAGGCCGGTATGGAGTTCGAGATGGACGCCATCGCCGCCTGCTTCATCGGTGGCACGGCCGTTACCGGTGGTATTGGTACCATCCCGGGCGCTGTGATCGGTGCATTCGTGATGGGTGTTATCAACCAGGGTCTGTCGATCATGGGTGTTGACACCGCCGTGGTGAAGACCATCAAGGGCCTCGTGCTCCTGCTGGCCGTCGCCGTGGACATCATGTCCAAGCGCAAGAAGAGCTGACCTTCCCCTTTCTCCTCCTCGATGTGGGATTCGTGCCGGTGCCGCTGGTGCGGATCCCACACTGTTATCTGCCGTCATTCTTGTAATCAAAGGACTTTTTCCGCCATGAAACTCACCGCGCGCTCCACCTCCCGTATGTATGCATTGACCTGCTTGGCCTGCGTTATCTGGCTCTGGCAGTCACTGGTCGAGGCCAATAACGATGGCTCGCTGTTCAATTGGGCCACTATTGTCTTCTCGCTGTGCTTGCTAGTGGTCATCGGATGGAGTGGTTGGAATGCCGTCGCCGGGTGGAACGCCAAGGAGACTGAGGCCGCCACGGCAGGTGCCAAGGATGATGAGGGCAGCACTGATCGGTAGCGTATATACGGCTGTTGTTGCCGGGGACATATAGGTCCCGGCAAATCTGCAGCGATATGTGCATTGCAAGCCAGGGATTCCCTGGCTTTTTTATGTCGAAACGGAACTCGACACGGGCGCGCAGGCCGTTGGGTTTGTCTAGAGCCTGCATATAGTTACTTATGGTAATGACTATTGGTAACTAATTGGAGGTTGGGCCAGCGATGTGCGATTCCCGAACCGATACCAAGACCGGCTTGCTTCCGGTGAATGAGGTGCGGAGCCTCCTGGATGTCTGCTGGAAAGCGAAGGCTATCACCGAGCTGATGCCGGCACTGCCCAAAGGCCTGAAACCGCGCTACGTACACGTCATTGATGCCGTCTGGCATATCAACGAAACGAATGGGCAGGAAATCGGCACCGCACGGGTAAGCGATGTCAGCGCCTTTCTCGGCGTCACTACGCCGAGCGTTACCAAACTCGTTGGCGAGATGGTGGAGCTTGGTCTGGTGGTCAAGCATATGGATGCCGCCGATCGGCGTGCGGTGACGCTCACGCTCACCGAGCGTGGACTAGATATCCGCCGCGTTTACGTAGAGGAATACCATGCGCATCTTAGCCAGCTATTGGGCGGGCTGACCGTGGAACAATGCGAAACCACTGTGCGCACATTGACCGAAGCCCTGCGGCTTATGCAGGAAGACGCGCAGCATCGCAAAAGCATGTGAATGAATGGAGGAGAGCAACGATTATGACTGATTCAGCAACACAACTACCTCACGGCGGCAAACAACCCTTTTCCGGCAAGCTCGTCATCGCGGTCGTCTCGCTTGCGATTCTGACCTTCCTCGGCATCCTGTCGGAAACCTCACTGAACATCGCCTACTCCACGCTGATGGAGGAGTTCTCCATCGGCGCTTCGGTGGTGCAGTGGCTCACCACCGGCTATCTGCTCTTGCTGTCAGTATCGATTTCGAGCTCGCCGTTCATGGTGCGCAAGTTCGCCACCAAAACCCTGTTCATCATGGCCGTCGTGATCTTCGCCGCCGGCACACTGCTGGGCGCGCTCGCGGTCAACTTCCCGATGCTGCTCGCCGCCCGACTGGTCATGTCGCTCGGCACCGGCATCTCCTTGTCGCTCATCACCAGCATCCACTGGCACGAAGAAGCGTGATTCCAACATGCAACGCCCTATTATGACTTCGCGGTCGTTTTTGCGCACGCCGTCCGAAGCGGCCGGGCCCGGCGACGAGCAGGTGATCGAAGACCTCGTAGACACGCTGGAGGCCAACCGTTCACGGTGCGTGGGCATGGCCGCCAACATGATTGGCGTAGGCAAACGCATCATCGTCTTTGTGGATGAAGACCTTGGCGGGCGCATAACGGTGATGCTCAACCCCGTGATTACCGCTTCGGACGGTGCCTTCGATACTCAGGAAGGATGCCTGTCCCTGACCGGCGAACGCCGCACGCTGCGTTATCGACGTATTGAGGTCAACTACGAGAACCGTCGGTTCCGCGCCCGCCACGCCACCTTCGCCGGTTGGACTGCGCAGATTATCCAGCATGAAGTCGATCACTGCAACGGCATCATTATCTGATTCATATCGGTGCTCATTGCAGCCCAACTCCCGAGGCTGGTCATCGCGATTACGATGCGATTACATCGCAACCGCTATGACCAGCCTTTTTGTGCACTGGTGGGGTGGGTGTTCTCAGCGGTGTTGGGGTGCCATGCGCTGGCCGGTTGGCTTCGCTGAGGGGTGTGGGTGGTGTCATGTTGCCAGCGGTTGGCTGGTTGGCTTCGCTGGAGGTTCTCTCAGCGTCGGTGATGTGCCAAAGAGTGGCGGGCTGGCTTCGCTAAGGAGCGTTACCGTCGGTGGAGAACCAGTGCGTGACCTGCTGCCGACGCTAAGCGTTCATTAAGCGTCGTTAGCGGCCAAAACTTGGACGTGTAACGATGCTGGGCGGTTTTAGCGTCGTTGCTGTGCCAAGTTGTGGTCCTCTGCCGACGCTGCCAGTGCAGTAGCGTCGGCGTTGGGACAGGTGTTGGGCCTTTGCCGACTCTATAAGCGAGGGAAAATCATTCGCCGGTGCCTAAGTGGGTCTATTGCCATGCTGAATACATCTGCTGAGTGTAGCTATGCGTTCGAAGGCGATTTCGGGACCTTTCTCAGTAGCAAATATGCCTAATGCGCGGAGTTATACACTTCACCGTGCACTTATACACGCCAAACGAAGCAGAAATCGACTGCTGACAGTGGACGACACGCCAGAGACGATGTGGATAACCCAGAGACGGTGGATAACAGCTGCGCGATCAGTGGATAACCTGCAAGAAAGTGCGGTTATCCACCGACGGTAGCCACTGTTATGCACATTCCATACCCCTTGGAATCATTGGGTTTTCCACTTATCCACCATCTCGCCATGTGGGCTTGCGAGCCACCGCACGAACGTCATACAGTGTGCCTCACGGCGGGCAACGTAGCCCGCCGTCCACATCACATGAAGGGGAAACACCATGAGCACCGCAATCACTACTACTGCCGAAAATGCCGGTTTGCCAGCAATGCTGGACACCAAAGACGTAGCCGAGATGTTCAAACGCTGCAATCTCGCCGTCTATGCCGAAGCGAGACGCATATATTATCGCGAAGTGAATCTGAACCCATGCAAAAAGTATCCGAAGCAGGTGCTGCAAAGGATCGAATGGTGGTTCTGGGATTGGTTTGCCTATGACTGCGCCGTCAGCGGTATTGGACTGACCGGCAATGAATCCGAAGATTTACGTATCGAATTGCAGTACGGTCCGGGCGCAGGTATCTCGCCATTCCTAGCCTTGGCCGAATTCATGTATGACAAGGACGAACGTATCGGCACACGCGAGATACGTGATTTTCGCGAACTTGATGACACCAATTTCGCTTCGATGTTCTGGATTCGCGATGCCAGCGCGGTCAAAGGTCGTCTGACAGTTGAGGACATCATTCATGGTGGTGTCTACGAGGTGGCGGACGTACATGCCGCCTCGCAATACGATGGTGCGCACGGCGGCATGATCGTCAATCGCATCGCACATGTGAGAGGCGTGTGGCGATCCTGTTCCATCCCGATCTATGAGGCACGAAGGCCTGATGACCCGCAAATCGGTGATTCGCTGGCCCGTTCATTCCGGGAAACCGGATATAAACCGGACTTTGCCGGTCTGGTGCGGTTTTTCTACGGGAGGGCCAAAGACACCGGTCTCGACTGGGAAGATGTGGAAGCCGCGCGCCAAGCCGGTACTTTGGACGCGCTGATCAAGAAGGCCAGCAATCGGTGAAGGATTCGCCTAACGCTGCTGTCCAAGTCGGCGGCCGCGATCACGAATGAAGAGTGACGCAACCAAACAGACCGCGCACACAATGGCGACCGTGCGGAACGAAGCCCGCACGCCAATGGCCGATGCCGCCGCTTCCGGCACTCCGGTGCGCATGGCCGCCGCGGTGTGCGTGTTCATGATGGTGACCAGCAGCACAGCCGCAGACGTCATGATCGCGAAGCCCAGTAAGGCGAGCGGCCGGCCACTGATACGGTCATACATCTTGCCTGCCACCGGGTTCAGGATGCCCATGGCGATGCCGCTCGGCATCATCACCAGACCGGACACCAGTGCATTAACGCCAAGATCATTCTGCAAATATGCCCATCGCGTACAGGAACAGCTGGCGGGTGGTGAAGGTCTCGATGAGGAACGCGGTGATCGGGATCATGATGCCGTTGGTAAGCATGAATCCGGTGGTCAGCCATTGCACGGTGCTGCTGGGCACGTCGAACTCGTGCATCAACGTGGGCAGGGCGGAGATCATCAGCGTTTGGTTGAGGATGGCCACAAACGAGCCGATCATCAGGGTGATGACCATGGCGGTGGTGTTGGCGGGGGTGGTGCTGTTGGAGTTGGCGGGGTGGTGGAGCCGGCCTCAGCGGTGGCCGGCGAGGAATTGCGTGACGTCAATTATCAAGTCTCGTTTTCTTGGCTGAGTTGTCTTTCTTGGCTTGCCCATACTATCTGTGCCTTGACTGCATTCGAAAACCATTGCAATGACTAGCAACACGCTGAGACGCGGCGTATTAATTCAATCATTTGACAAACTTAGTTCGTTCGTTTTATTATTGGTCCTGCAATCCGTAATATCGCCTACTGCAAAGGAGCGCCCAAATGGGTCTGTGGGATGTTGACAAGATCGAGTACGTCGGCCGCGCCAAAGGACCGAAGGAAGACTTCGCCTTCCATTACTACGATGCCGACAAGGTCGTTGCCGGCAAGAAGATGAAGGATTGGCTGCGCTTCGGCGTTGCTTGGTGGCACACCTTCAACCAGGAACTGGTTGATCCGTTCGGCACCGGCACCGCGCACCGCCCGTACTACAAGTACACCGATCCGATGGACCAGGCTCTGGCCAAGGTCGACTACGCCTTCGAGTTCTTCCAGAAGCTCGGCGTCGAGTACTTCTGCTTCCACGATCGTGACATCGCCCCCGAAGGCGACACCCTGCGCGAGACCAACGCCAACCTCGACAAGGTCGTTGACAAGATCGACGAGAATATGAAGTCCACCGGTGTCAAGCTGCTGTGGAACACCTCCTCCCTGTTCACCAACCCGCGCTTCGTGTCCGGCGCCGCCACTTCTCCGTTCGCCGACATCTACGCCTACGCCGGTGGCCAGCTCAAGAAGAGCTTGGAGATCGGCAAGCGCCTGGGCGCCGAGAACTACGTGTTCTGGGGTGGCCGCGAAGGCTACGAGAACCTGTGGAACACCGAGATGAAGCGCGAGACCGACCACATCGCCAAGTTCTTCCACATGTGCGCAGATTACGCCAAGGAAATCGGCTTTGAGGCCCAGTTCCTGATCGAGCCGAAGCCGAAGGAGCCGACGCTGCACCAGTACGACTTCGATGCCGCCACCGCCATCGAGTTCCTGCGCAACCACGACCTGACCGACGTCTTCAAGCTGAACTTGGAAGGCAACCACGCCAACCTGGCCGGCCACACCTACCAGCACGAGATCCGCGTGGCCCGCGAGTCCGGCTTCCTCGGTTCCCTCGACGCCAACCAGGGCGACAAGCTCATCGGCTGGGATATGGACGAGTTCCCGACCGATCTGTACGAGACCGTCGCCGTCATGTGGGAAGTCCTGCAGGCCGGCTCCATCGGACCTCACGGTGGTCTGAACTTCGACGCCAAGCCGCGCCGTACCTCCTTCTACGAGGAGGACCTGTTCCGCTCCCACATCGCCGGCATGGATGCCTACGCCGCCGGCCTGCTGGTTGCCGACAAGATGAACCAGGACGGCTTCATCCAGAATCTTCAGGCCGAGCGCTACAGCTCCTACGACTCCGGCATCGGCAAGGACATCGACGAGGGCAACGTCACCTTGGCCGACCTCGAAGCCTACAGCCTCGACAAGCCGCAGTCCGAGCTCATCGCCGCCACCAAGTCCGATCACCTCGAGTCCGTCAAGGCCACCATCAACAACTACATCATTGATGCCCTGGCTGAGGTCGAGTGACCATCGGTCTGACCGATTGAATTCGCTCCATCGGGCGTGTACACATCAATTATGATGCCAGTGCGCCCGATGGGCTGATTCGATAGTTTCGCCATGTGCGGTGTTGTGTATGCCCGCATGGCACCTTCCATTCCTTCTTTCTCCTTTCTCTCCTTCCGCTGGAAACGGGACTGTCTCTCGAAGTGTGTAACTGGCCTTAACTGGCCGGTCGTGTGGCCGGTCGGAAAGGCTGGTGGACGATGTCTGCTGGGACAAGGGGAAACATGACACCGACGAAGAAGCCGGACGCGGAAAAACGCAACGCCGAGCGGGAGGCGGCGCTCACATTCGTGCGCATGGCCAAGGAAAAAGGACTGGACCTGACAGGGCCCGACGGACTGCTCAAACAGTTCACCAAAAGCGTGCTGGAGACGGCCCTGGACGAGGAGATGACCGAGCACCTGGGCCGCGCCAAGCACAAGAAATCCAAGGACGGCAGGGCCGCGAACACGCGCAACGGCACCACCGCCAAGACCGTGGTCACCGATTCGGTAGGTCCGGTCAGGATCGAGGTGCCGCGAGACCGCGATGGCTCGTTCGAGCCGGTCGTCGTCAGGAAACGGCAGCGGCGGCTGCCCGGGGTGGACGAGGTGGTGCTGTCCCTGTATGCCAGGGGCCTGACCACCGGCGAGATCAGCGCCCACTTCCAGGAGATCTACGGGGCGGACGTGTCCAGGGAGACCGTCAGTCGCATCACCGAGCGGGTCATGGCCGAGAAGGACGAATGGTGCTCGCGTCCCCTGGATCGTGTGTACGCGGCCGTGTTCATCGACGCGACCGTCGTCAAGGTGCGCGACGGGCAGGTCGCCAACCGCGCGTTCTACGTGGCCGTTGGCGTGGATCTGGAGGGCGGCCGCGACGTGCTGGGCATCTGGGCGTCGCCCGCCGCCGCGGCGGCGGCCCGCGACGCGATGCTGGACAAGTGGGAGGCGAGATATCCCGCGATCCGCAGGCTGTGGATGGACGCGTGGGAACGGTTCATACCGTTCCTGGACTATGACGTGGAGATCCGGCGCGTGATCTGCACGACCAACGCCATCGAATCGCTCAACGCGAGATTCAAGCGCTCCATCCGCGCCCGCGGCCACTTCCCCGACGAGCAGGCCGCGCTCAAGTGCATGTACCTGACCGTCCGCTCGCTGGACCCCACCGGCAAGGGACGGATACGATGGAGCGCGCGCTGGAAGCCCGCGCTCAACGCCTTTGCCATCACCTTCGCCGACCGCTGGCCAAGCGAGGGAACACAACAATGAAAACGCCAGTTACACACTTAACGAGACAGGCCCGGCATGAGTTCGAGATGGACGCCATCGCGGCCTGCTTCATCGGCGGCACGGCCGTCACCGGCGGCATCGGCACCATCCCCGGCGCCATGGTCGGCGCCCTGATCATGGGCGTGCTCAACCAGGGCCTGTCCATCATGGGCGTGGACGCCGCCTGGGTCAAGACCATCAAGGGCCTCGTCGTCATCGCCGCCGTCGCCTACGACCTGCTCTCCAAGAAAAAGAAAGGCTGAGCTAAACCTGGCCTCCGGGCCCGCCCGGTGGCCACGGGGATGGACCTGAGTTCCATTCCTCCTCCGAAAGGGACGCTGTTGCACGCAGCGTCCCTTTTCCGTTTGTCGCGATGGATGGATCCCGGTGTACGTTCTTCGCGAAATCAGCCCTGACTTGGGGTGTATTTCGACAATATGATTCGGCGATGTGCCTCAGCGGATATGTGCGGCCAATGAAAAAGCGGGATACCGATGTCGATATCCCGCTTTCAGCGAATAGGTAAGGCCAGAGCTTACTTCTTCCTGGCTTTCTTGACGCGCTTGGGGGTGGGAGCCATTTTCTTGGGTTCGAAGAACGGCCACTTGTGCAAAGCCCAGGCGTGCAGTGCGGGGATCTTGGCAACGGCGAAGCCGATGACCAGACCGATTACCATGGCCCAGGTCTCCAGATCATGGCCTGCGACCAGCAAGCCGATGAACACTATGGCAACGATGAAGCTCACCATCTGCGAGGCCTTTGACTGCTTGGCGGTCACCAGGTCGGCCTTCATGGGAACAAGCCCCAGAAACAGGCCGCAAGGTATGCAGATGACGGCCAATATCGCGCTGAGGGTTATTGACAATGTGGTTGCATCCATGATGTTCCTTTAGTGCTGTGGGTTGTGGTTTTCTTTGGCGTCTGCGGTGTCGGTGTCTGCGGTGTCGGCAACGTCGTCGTGTTCGGTTTTCTTCGGCTTGTTCGGCTTCGGCCTCGGCGTCCGTGCTGTCGGTTTCGTCGTCATCAGCCGCGTCATCCTTGCCGGGCTGGCGCCACCACAGGATTAGCGCGTTGGCCGCGCAGTAGATGGCCGCGATGCCAATGCATACCAGGAAAAATGATGTTCGAAGTGCTGATGATCGTGCCGTCGTTCATCGACTCTTTGACAGACTGCCATATCCACATCACGCAGGCGACGGCGGTCAGGGCGTACAGCATCATACGGGAGCGGTCGTTCATAGGATCATCTCCAGACTTGTTCAAACGACTTGATTATAGCCGTATTTGTGGATTGCGTGGGAAACGAAAAATGCCGCCATGTGTGCTTCAGCGAGGAGCGCGGTATAACAGCGGCTCTTCGCGATGCTCGCCATGGCGGCATTCATCAGGAATCGTTATTCAGTTGTTATCTCATGGATTTGCTGGCAGCGTATCAGCCGCGGGCCTTGGCGTACGCCTCGTACACGGCTTCGGTGGGCTCGCCGGTCTCCACGCCCTCGATGGTGAGCTGCCAGGTCGGCGGTTCGGCCTCGCCGGACAGCACCCAGGCGGCCTGGCGGGCCGCGCCGATGGCCACGTATTCGTCGGTGGCCGGACGGGTCACGTCCATGCCGAGGATTGAGGGGGCCAGCGTGCGGATGGCCACGGACTTCGCGCCGCCACCAATGAGCAGGATGCGGTTGATCTCGGCGCCCAGCGAGCGAATCAGCTCGAGGCAGTCGCGCTGGGAACACAGCAGGCCTTCGACGAACGCACGGGCCAGATTCTCCTTGGTGGTGTTGTGTAGGGTCAGGCCAGTCAGCGAGGCGGTGGCGTCCGGACGGTTCGGCGTACGCTCGCCGTCGAAGTACGGCACCAGGGTGATGCCGCCGGCACCCGGCTCGGCCTTGAACGCCAGTTCGGCCAGTTCGTCGTAGTCCACGCCTAGGGCGGCGCGACCGGCGTCCAGAATGCGCGAACCGTTGATTGTGCAGGCGAGCGGCAGATAGTGGCCGGTGCAGTCGGCAAAGCCGGAAATGGCGCCGGTCAGGTCGTACACCGGGTTTTCAGCGATGGCCGCGGCCACGCCGGAAGTGCCGAGCGATACGGACACATCGCCCACGGCCATGCCGAGGCCCAGCGAGGCCGTGGCATTGTCTCCGCCGCCGGGGCCGATGATGCAGCCGCCTTCAACGTCCTTGCCGGCAATGGCGGGGTCGGCCTTGACGGCGGCTGCCTCACGCGGGCCCAGCACGGTGGGCAGCACAATGGCGTCGGCGTGGGCCTTGGCGGCTTCCTCGCCCTCGGCAGGGGCCAGCACCATGGCGATGAGATCGCGGCGGTACTCGTCATGCGCGGCATCGTAGTAAATGGTGCCGGAAGCGTCGGAACGGTCGGTGAACAGGGCTTCGAGATGAGCGTCCTCGCCCTCGGCCACCGGGCCATAGCCGGCGATACGCCAGCTCAGCCAATCGTGCGGCAGACAGACGGCGGCAATCTTCTTGGCGTTCTCAGGCTCGTTCTCGGCCACCCATGCCACCTTGGTCAGCGTGTAGGAGGCGACGGGGGAGGATCCGACGGCCTTGACCCAGCGTTGCTTGCCGCGGGCGGTCACGTCGTCCGGTTCGTCGCCCTCGGCCGGAGCTGCACCGAGCTTGTCGATCAAGGCGGCGGCCTGCGGGGCGGAACTGGTGTCATTCCAGAGCATCGCATCGCGAATCACGTTGCCCTGCTTGTCGAGAATGACCATGCCATGCTGCTGGCCGCCAACCGCGAGGGCCGCGACATCGTCAAGCCCGCCGGCCTGCTCGGCGGCCTTGGTGAAGGCCTCCCACCAGAATTCCGGGTTGACCGAGGTGCCATCCGGGTGCTTGGCCTGCCCGAACCGAACCTGTTCGCCGGTGGCGGCGTCCGTGATGCGGACCTTCGTTGATTGGGTTGACGTATCTACGCCGGCAACCAGTACTCTCGTCATGCATTCCTCCTCGATGAGGGTCGCGCTCAAAAGTTTCGGCGCGCCATAGCCAATAAGTTAGACGATTAAACTATACTGTATCTCAACGTTCGATTGCAAACGGAAACACGCGAAGGTGCGGTCCGATTCAATCGTTTGACGCACAATATCATGGTGTGATAGACGGATGTGAGCGCCTGTGCGGCGCTCGAGACTAGGGGTGCGAGGAGGTAGGGGCCAATGGCAAATCTACGCAGGATCAATCAGGAGGATCTGCGCAACCATAACCTGTCGGTGACGCTCGACACCTTATTGCGTGCGCAGAAACCGATGAGTCGTGCCGATCTGGCCAAGGAGACGGGCCTGACCAAGGCCACGCTCTCGCTGTTGGCCTCGATGCTCATTGAAAGCGGCGTGGTGCAGGAAGGCGAGCCGGTCGTTTCCACCACATATGGGCGGCCCAGCACGCCGCTGGAGATTCGCGGCGGATCCATCGCCGGCATCGGCCTGCAGATCAACACCGATGGTTACGGTTGCCTGGCACTCGATCTGAACGGCGACACTCTCGGCCGGGAGTGGGTGAGTGAGGATATGACCGGCACTGACCCGTACGAGATCTTCGCCAAGCTCGATGCGATGACTTTCCCGTTGGAAAGCCGGCTCAAACGACGCGGCTGCAAGGTGGTGGGAGCCGGGTTTGCGCTGCCGGGCATCGTCACCGACGACATGTGGCTGTTGGTGGCCCGCAATCTGGGTTGGGAAAACGTCAACCTCACCCGGTTCAACGTGGTGCGCCGGCTGGATGTGGTGGCCGGCAATGAGGCGAAGATGGCCGCCATCGCTCAGATTCCGGGGTATGCCACCGAACGTGCGCCCTTCCTGAATGTGGTGGACCGCACGGACTCCTTTATTTACCTGTCTACCGATATCGGCATCGGCGGCGCGGTGGTGCGCGACGGCGAAGTGGTGATGGGCTCGCACGGATTCGCCGGCGAGATCGGCCATCTGTCCGTGGCGATGGATGGGCCGTTGTGCAGCTGCGGGCGTCACGGGTGTCTTGAGGCGTTTGCGGGCCGTCGCGCTTTGGTCGAGGCTGCCGGCATTGCCGAGGATGGGGATGCCACCAGCAGCGAGGCCATCGATATGTTCCCTCCAGCGTTGGCGAGCCGGGGATTCGGATGTGGCCAAAGTGGTCGATCAGGCCGCCGATGCGCTGGTTTCCGCCATCGCTTCCGCCGTGAATCTGGTGGATGTCGATACGGTGCTGTTGGGCGGACTGTGGACGCACTTCGGCGACGAGCTGGCCACCGTGCTTGAAGGCCGGCTGCGTTCGGAAATTCTGGGATACCCGAATGTGAAGATTCGCGTGTTTGTGCCGCCGGTGGCGCTGCATCCCTCGCTATATGGCGCGGCCGAAATGGGCTTGCGACGGTTCATCGAGAACCCGTTGGGGTACATGGGGGAGAAGTAGCGCCGGGAGATGCTGCTTGTTGCTGGCGGGTGCATGGTATGGGTGCATGGCGCGCGTGCCGGCATTAGCGGGCTCGTGCTACACTTTGGCAAGTTGGCTGTTTTACGCAGCGAACGTGGGGCCGTAGCTCAGTCGGTTAGAGCATGCGACTCATAATCGCCCGGTCCAGGGTTCAAGCCCCTGCGGCCCCACTCTTTTGCGTCGTCTCCTGCGGCGGCGCAGCGCGTCTTCACGTCCAGATAGGCGTGTACAATCCCTTAGGTTCCGGTTCACGTCTTGCCATAGGGGCATGACGACCCGGGTCCCCCGAATCCATAGGAGACGTAAAATGCAGCAGGGTATCCATCCTGATTATCACCCCGTTGAGGTGACGTGCTCGTGCGGCAACACCTTCGTGACCCGCACCGCTGGCAAGGAAGATCACATGTTCGTTGACGTGTGCTCTCAGTGCCACCCGTTCTACACCGGCAAGCAGAAGATTCTTGACACCGGTGGCCGCGTTGCTCGCTTCGAGAAGCGCTACGGCAAGAAGAGCAAGTAGCATACTTCACGCCAGTCCGATTCGATTTGGCATGCTCCGGCATACCCGATCGAGGACTGGCGTTTTTTGTATTCTTTGACAAGTTTTGTTGCAGCATTGACCTGCGCAATCGAATAATCGAACAGAACAGCACCATACAGAAGAAAGTGTGTTATGGCAGACGAACAGTTCCCGGCGGCGGCAACCGCGCTTGAGGAGTACCAGTCCATCGAAGAGCAGATGGCAAGCCCCGAAGTCGTGTCCAACCCGGACAAGCTGCGCAAGCTGGGTCGTCGTCACGCCGAACTGGGTGCCATCGTGGGTGCCTACAAAGCCTGGTTGCAGGTGAAGGACGATCTGGCAGCCGCTCAGGAGATGGCCGGCGAGGACGCCGACTTCGCCGAGGAAGCCAAGCGTCTTGAAGACGAACTGCCCGGTGTCGAGGAGAAGCTGCGCACCGCGCTGATCCCGCGTGACCCGGATGATGCGCGCGACACCATCATGGAGATCAAGGCCGGCACCGGCGGCGAGGAAGCCGCACTGTTCGCCGGCGACCTGCTGCGCATGTACACCCGTTACGCCGAGAAGCGTGGCTGGAGCGTGAACGTGCAGTCCGAGAACACCACCGAGCTCGGCGGCGTCAAGGACGTGCAGATCGCCATCCGCGCCAAGGGCACGCCCGCTCCCGAAGACGGCGTGTGGGCTTCGATGAAGTACGAGGGCGGCGTACACCGTGTGCAGCGCATCCCCGTCACCGAATCGCAGGGCCGTATCCAGACTTCCGCTGCCGGCGTCATCGTGTTCCCCGAGGCCGACGAGGATGACGACGAGATCGAGATCGATCCGAAAGACCTGAAAATCGACATCTTCATGAGCTCCGGCCCCGGCGGCCAGTCCGTGAACACCACGTATTCCGCCGTGCGCATGACCCACCTGCCAACCGGAATCACGGTGAACATGCAGGATGAGAAGTCGCAGATTCAGAACCGTGCCGCCGCGTTGCGCGTACTGAAGTCCCGCCTGCTGGCCATGAAAGCATGAGCAGGAGGCCGCCGAGGCCGCCGACATGCGTCACTCGCAGGTACGTTCGCTTGAT
>ENA-OQDC01000525-OQDC01000525.1-human-gut-metagenome-genome-assembly--contig:-NODE-525-length-26317-cov-6.914089_pt1 | contig 26317 bp, 23 predicted proteins | sample MGYA00242770_ERZ504601 | MGnify/ENA primary metagenome ERZ504601 (study PRJEB26092, sample SAMD00036305) | human gut metagenome | host: Homo sapiens | study: EMG produced TPA metagenomics assembly of...
TCTATCTCTTTCTCTAACTCTATCTCTATCTCTGGTGGACGAATGTCGGACAAATGTCCGCCGTTTGTCCGGGGCGCAGAAAGAGCCTTATTTTGAAGCCTTGCAGCCCGCTTTCGCTCAGCCTCGGTAGAGGACTGGCCGATTAAAAGTTCGATGTTGCTCATGTAGAATGTGCCGCTGTCCAGCACCTCCACAAGACCCAGCTTCAAAAAGATCTGCAAGGCTCTCTCCACAGTGCCGATCTGCTGGCGGGTAATGGTGGCGATCATCTGCGCCGTGTAAGGAATGTCCTCGTCAAGTTGAAGCCGTCCACCATGTTTCAGCGATTTCAGATACAGCTTGAGCAGAATGTTGGAATACAGCACACCATCCTGCATACTTTCCAGCAGCACGATGGAATCATCGTCAAAATAGTTTTCTTTGAGTTTCAGGTAATAATATTTTCGGTTGTCTGACATAGGGTTCCTCCTTGGGGTTTCTCTTGGGATTCTGTACGCATTTTAAGGCCGTTTTAGGGGTCGGAAGATAAATCTATCAGCCTGCCTTTGACACCCTCGAAAAAAGCCTTGATTTACAAGGGTTTTTCAGCCCCTAAAGCGTGACATTTCTCCCGTTGTTTCCGCTTGCGCTTTGCGGCGTTGATCCGCTTCATGCGTGCGGCACATTCCGGGCAGTATTTGGCCCGGTTGGAACCGGGGGTAAACAGCGCCCCACATACGGCGCATTTCTTCGCATTCAGCCGGTGGAACAGCGCCGTTTCCAGTTCCTTATCCTGCGGCAATACCGCCGCCCGAAACCACCTGCACAACAGGGAGTAGGAAATAGACTGGACACAGACACATTCCTCCCCATCGTCCAGGGCGATACAGTTTCCGTCGATGTAGTTACAGCACTCATGCACCAGCCTCCGCACTCTGCGGTACTGGCGGTAATCCATGACGGGGATAGGTTCAGACTTATTGTTCTTCATAAATGATTTCTTTCATAAAGTTGGTAACCTCCTTAAATGAATTTATTGTTAAATATTCGTGCAAAGTATTGTTTTCTTCGTGCAAATGGCATATACTATAATTGCCAGCAGAAAGGGGTTGATCGTATGGCTGGAAATACCACAAACATCAGTATCCGCATGGACGCAGATTTGAAAGCGCAGGCGGACGCACTGTTTACTGAACTTGGCATGAACCTGACTACGGCGTTTAACATCTTTGTGCGCCAGTCGCTTCGTGAAGGCGGCATTCCCTTTGAAGTAAGGCTGGAACAGCCGAACAAAGAAACGGTTGCTGCCATGCTGGAAGCGGAAAGGATTGCAAAAGACCCGTCTGTAAAGGGCTACAATGACCTTGACGAGTTGTTTGCTGACCTGAAAAGATGAAAGAAACCAAATATACCGTCAAGTACACGACCAGTTTCAAAAAAGACTACAAACGAGCCATCAAGCGTGGCTTGAAGATCGAGCTGCTGGAGGAAGTCGTAGCAATGCTGGCAATGGGCGAACCACTGCCAGATAAGAACCGCGACCATGACCTGTCCGGCGATTGGGCAGGTCATCGGGAATGTCATATTCTCCCGGACTGGCTACTTGTCTACCGCATAGAAGATGATGTTCTGGTGCTGACGCTGGCCCGCACCGGTACACACAGCGACTTGTTCGGCAAATAAACATTCTGCCGCCGTATGGGGAAACCTGTCCGGCGGTTTTTCTGTATGCAAAAGGGGTGTCGTGAAACGCGACGACCTTGATAGTGGTACGCCAAAACGCGGTAGCCCTTACCGCTTCGATATTTTGAAAATGGATCGGGAATATCTGCAATGTTGAACTTTGCTTACTCATATATGATAGTTGCCGCTATTGTTGCAATAATAATTTTCGAAATTTCATAAAAGAAACCGATATGCGACGCTATTGCAATTAAGGTAATATTGACATAGAATTCCATGTATTATAGAATGGTATCTGTAAAAAGAAGGCATGAAGAAAGCAGCTTTAAACGGGCTGCTTTTTTTGTGTCTTCTTTTGTCTTTCCTGAGTACCGGAGGAACAGGAGTCTTCTGGATGGAGCAGAGAAGACAAAAATAAATAAGAACAGGAGGAAGTATATGGAGGATACCAAAAAAACAGTTTTGGCGGGAAATGGGGAAAAAGATGTTCCGCGTGCGGTCTACGATGGTGTTTTGACAATTGATGTAGACGCACAGGTTGAAAGCATGGAGGAACAGGAAGAAGCCAGATGGCATCAGCTTTTGAATGCACATCGTACCAGAAAGATCCTGACGGGCCAGCTCGGGGGCATTGAAAAACTGGAGAGCGGGTGGATGGTCGCTGTTACATACTTTAATGGTTTCCGGATCATTATCCCAATGAATGAAATGATGATCAACCTTCAGGGCGACGGGCGTGAAAATGCGGATACCTTAAACCGTCAGGTCCGTATCGCAAACAATATGCTCGGCTGTGACATTGATTTCATCATCAAAGATCTGGATAACAAGAGCCGGAGCGTTGTAGCATCCAGAAAAGATGCAATGCTTAAAAAGAGACAGACTTTTTATATCGGAGAAGATACAGAAAAACCAATGCTCTATGAAGGCAGAATCGTAGAAGCAAGGGTGATCGCAGTAGCTCCCAAAGCAGTCCGCCTGGAAGTCTTTGGTGTAGAAGTATCTGTCCGGGCCAGAGACATGGCCTGGGAGTGGATGGTAGATGCCGGAGAAAAATTCCAGGTAGGTGATCTGGTGCTGGTCATGGTCAATAAGGTGGAAGCAAGCTCTGTTGACCAGATCATTATAGAAGTGGATGCAAAGAGTCCGACAGCCAATATCAATAAAGATAACCTCCGGAAATGCCATAAACAGGGAAAATATACAGGGATTATTACGGAAGTCTATAAGGGAACCTATTTTATCCGCCTTGATATCGGAGTCAATGCCGTGGCACATTCCTGCAATATGTCCGCACTTCCGGGAAAGAAAGATAAGATCGGATTTGTGGTGACCCGCATCAACGACAACTATGAAGTGGCAGAAGGTATTATCACAAGGCTTATCAAAAGAGCTTCCTGAAATGTTTTTATGATTTTCAAAGAATTCTGTTGACACAGAAAAAGGGAATTCTTTAACATCGGAGATAAAGATGGAAAGGAGTGACGTCAGATGGCAAAAAGAAGAAAAACAGATGCGGGAAACCTTGTACTGTCCATATTGCAAAAGACCCGGGGTACTTAGGCCGGCAGCCTATGTCTATGGGGATAACAACCTGGATCCGGAGAAATACCTGTATGTATGCAGCGGCTATCCTTCCTGTGATTCATACATTGGGGCACACAAAAAAAGTATGCGTCCCATGGGAACCATGGCTGACAGCAATCTGCGTAATAAGCGGATCGAAGCACACAGAGCTTTGGATGCAATCTGGAAAAATGGTTATATGACCAAACACAGCACATATATCTGGCTTCAGAACCGTTTGAATCTCCGGGAAAAGGACACACATATCGGGAAATTTTCTTATTACCTGTGTGAACAGACCATCCGGGAATGTACAGACTATATAAAAAGCCGAGAGGAAAAAAAGAAATCCCCGGATAAAATAAGCGTGGCATGACGGAAAGGATGGATGCCCTTGAGACTACAGGCGACAGAAGATGATGTATATCATCTGATGGACCTTAAAGAACAGTATTTTATTATGACAGCAATATGCAGTGTGGCAGAGGGAATCAGCGCATACTTTTTCATATACCAGAAAAGATGCTGGGATCTTGCATATTTGTGTACTGCACTGGCGCTTGCGATAATCCTGCTTCTTCGTCAGGCCATAAAAATCAGCCGGAGGATCATGGAGGCAGAAAACTGTTATATGGCACTTGAAGAGGACAGCCTGGCAGTCTGCCAGCCGGTAAAAAAACGGAAAATATGAGTCCTGCAGGATCTTTTACGATGAGATGGATAAGATCGTAGAAGGAACCAGACGGGGAGTTCCGGAATTTTATATCGTGATCCGAAAAGAAGGGAAAGAACAGAAAAGCTTTTTCCTTTTGGATGAAGAAGAACAGGAACGGGATGTTTTCTGTGTACGATCCTTTGGCTTTGACAATCAGGGATTCATGGAGTTTTATCGGAAACTCAGGTGGATCGTACCGGGAAGAACAAGGATTATCGGGACCAAAACACAGGAAGTATGGAAACTGCGACGGCCGAATATCGGAATCTGTACGGCAGCAGGCATGCTTTTGGGGTATGTACTTCCAAAACTCCTGGAAATGATGATGTATGGGTAACAAGTTATGAAAGAAAACAGATCAGAAGCAGAGATTAGAAAGAGTGAAAATGACAAGGAGGAAATGTCATGAGATGGTATACAGCAATCGGAATGAAAAAAGATGATGCAGATGGAAGGTTTTGTGTCTGGGTAGATGGGGAAGAAAAAGTACTTACAGAAATGGAAACTATTTTGTGGGCTGCGCTCACCTGGTCTTTCTGTGAAGAGGATAAGGTCCATTCCCAGATGCATCGTCTTCTTGTATTTAGCCTTGGAGAAAAACAGGCACAGGAATGGGCGGACAAAGAGGATTTTCAGTTTTGCCTGAACCGTCTGGTAAAGCGGGGCCTGGTTGTGCTGACAGAAGGATGTACCAGAGAGGAAGCTGTATACAGCATTATCAGCCGGTCAGTCATGTCTCCCATGGCCTTTTCACGGACAGAACGCATGAAGCATTTTATGGAAGCCCTTTCCATGGGAAAAGGACTGAAGTTTTCACTGAGGGCTTTTAAAAAGCCGCTGCTTACAGAAGAGGAATACCAGATACTTTCCAATCTTCAGAGAGAAGGGGATGTTTCCTATCATCTGAAATGCTTAAAAGAAAAGGCAAAAAGCAGGGAACCCAATTTGGCAGATTCCCTCCAGGAGCAGATACAGAGGGAATTTATAATCCGCGTAGCGCAGCTTTACTATAAGAAACAGCTTGTGATCGACTACATAAGAAGGGAGGACTGCCTTGAAGCAAACGGAACATCCGTATTGGCACAGGCTGTATAGATGCTTGGAAGATTTTGGAACACGTTATCAGAATATACCGGATTTTTTTAAGGACAGGATCCAGCGATATGGTATCCTGTCTCTTTTTATCCTGCTTTTCGGATCATTTATGGGAACATGGATGAAAGATAAAACTTTTATTTTCTGGTCTTTTCTGCTTGGGATTATCGGGTTTATAAGAACATATCTTATTTTCCGCACCGCGGATAAAAAGACCTATGAAATCGTGGAAGGGCTGGTAACCGGGATAGACGGGAAAAATCCCTTTGCAAGATTACGGAAGATCCGGGTAAGTGATCCGACCGGACGGCAGAGTGAACTTTTGCTGGATAAAAACGTAAAAGTTTTGGAGGGAAAACGCTATCGGTTTTATTTTGGCATAAATGAAAAGAAGCTGGTAGGAATCCGCCGGGTGGATGCAGCGCTCAATAACGGGACTTTTTTGGGAAACGAAGAAATATAAGAGGAAGAGATTCCTTTTATAGCAGGGAGGGGAGCACCAGGCATGGTTCGATTCCATGCTGCCCTGTTTCCGCAAAAGATTATTGCGGGAAATACAGCAAAGGAGAGAAGGATATGTCAGAAACACTACAGGGAACCGTGAAATGGTTCAGCGCACAGAAAGGATACGGTTTTATCACCGGTGAAGACGGGATTGATTATTTCGCCCACTTTTCGGAGATCCAGATGGATGGATACCGGAAATTAAGCGGTGGCCAGCCGGTCCTTTTTGAAGCAGGGACGGATGCCAACGGGCGAAGCCTTGCCAAAAATATTTCCCCGGCGGATCCAAACGCTGAGTAAGACGTTTTCATAGTGCATGTACAGATTACCTATTCCCCTCAGATACATGCATTTATGCAGACGGATGAAAAGACAGGCGGTATCATGCCGCCTGTCACAACATGTAGCAGAATAATAAAGATAACTCACGCAATAACACAATATATAGTTAAAATTAATTGACAACCACAAAATGTTGTGGTAGTCTTTAAATGAAAAATAATTTAACAGTCTATAAAAGACTGTGGTTATTCTTTAGTTCCGGACATTCCGGAAGAAACACTTTGGGGTGGTCTTGCCCTTAATGAGAAAAAATGGATATGCAAAATATAAGGAAGATGCAAGAAGGAAAGAAGATTCTTTTTGTGTCTTTTTTTATTGCATAAAAAGCAGAAAGGAGGAGCACGAATGAAACTGTCAGTTAAACAAACTGCAAAAAGAAATACCTTAAGAACATCAAAAAAAGAAAACACATTGTAAAATCAGGAGGGTCGATTATGGAGACAATTAAATGGGAAAACGCAAATGCACTGGAAATTGGAATGCTTATGGAGATGGCAGAAGACGGCTATGTATTTTGCATCGAAGATGGAAAGATACAGGCTGTTGAAGTCCGGATTTTCAGCTAGCGTGGAAAGGCGGACATTATGTATTATAAAGATGACTTTTATAAGGAGTTCCGGACAGAAAAGGAACTGTGCGAGTATCTGGAAGAGATAGACAGCCGGGCAGAATGGATCCGGGTCACCAGTAAGAAATTAAAGGTGGCAGCTGCAGGAGAGGAAACCTGTACAGAGGTTCCGGGCATTTCCCTGGAAGCACTGGAAAAAGATACCTTATCTCATTCCAGGCTGGTTCTTATCCTGCCCGAGAGGATCTGTTATATAGGAAATTCAGCAATCAAATCGTTGAAAGGACGGGCCAGGATTGATGGCAAAGCCCTGGCAGATGTCGATAAGAAAACACTGGCAGAGATCTTGAATAAATGCCTGAAGGTTGCAAGAGGAAGAGCACTGATCCGTTTCTGTGAAGGAAAAATAAGGGCAGTCCTGTCCGGTGATGAAAAAGATTATGCCATCATATCCATGCCGGATATGTACATGGTTACCTCGGCATATATCCATGGGGACTATGAGAAGGCAACGTTTTTAAACGGCTATGCAGACCATTATTCTGTTACGGCGTCCTGGCAGCTGGAAGATACGAAACTTACAGATGTTTATAAGGAACTGATGCAGAATTATGGAAGAAAGACCGATAAGGACATAAAAGCAGTTGTACGGATCACTACGTCAGACGTTGGTGTGTCCGGAGCGAATATTTTTTATTCCCTGCAGGAGCCGACAAGAAATGTGATCCTTGGCAATGCCCTGAAGGTTACGCACAAAAACTGTAAAGGAATGGAAGATTTCACGGAAAACATAGAGTCGATCTTCGATTACTACCGGGAAGTCTTAAAAGGGGTCATGCGGCTGTGTGATATCTGGATCGAGCATCCGGCAAATGCCATGGCAGGGATCATGAAGCAGGCGGGATTTGGAAAAAAACTGCTTGCAGAAACCGTGGAGCAGTTTAAGGCTACTACTGGGGATGAGCCATGCAGCGCATACGAGATCTACTGTGGGATCTGTGAATCCATTACCATTGCAAGGCAGGAAAAGACGAATGAGAGAGGACTTTTAGCTCTGGAAGAAAAAATTGCCGGCTGTGTGTCAAAACGCTGGCATGAATATGATATTCCTGGCACTGTAAAATACTAACAGGATTTAAAAGAATGGAGACAGCATGGACTGTCTTTTTTTGATGGGAGGAAAACATGAAGGTTACGAATGGAAAAGATGTGGCAAGGCTGCTGGTAGATGAATACTTGAACTGCCATCCCACCGGACACAAAAAATTTATGGAGTCCATGGCAAAAGAGCAGCAGGAAATAAAAGACAATTACACTTATCTTGGGTTTGCCTGGCTAAAAGGTCTTTCAGAGGTCAGATATTACGACCTTCGAAACGAAGCATCGAAACTGATGGCCGATGATCTGTGTCTGCATGTAAAGGAACAGCCAGAAAGGGTGCGCCTGGTGTATGAAGGTGCAGAGGAAATGGAGATCAATCCTTCAGATGAAGAGCAGATGGCAAAAATGTTTACCTGCTACCTGCTTGCAGGAAGTATGGACGGATATGGGGAATTTGTGGATTATGCCCTTGATACCCACCGGACACTGCAGCAGAACCTGACACGGTTTTTTGTGGAATGGTTTGCAAAAGCAGAAAAAGGCTCTGCATTTTTAAAACGGGCAAAGATGGTGTATTCCAGGTATTCCCTGCCATATATCTGAATTACGGAGGTATGTGATGGATAGAAAACTTCCGGATTGGTTAAAAGAGAGCAGGGAGGTAGAAAAACTGATCGCATGGCTGAAATCGCCGGATTGTGAAGTAAAAGAATTTTCCGGACAGCTGTTTATAAAGGCAAAATATGGAAACTGTTTCTTTTTCTTTGACTGTTTAAAGGAAAACAGAAAAACAGACCGGAACTGGTGTGCCGTGATCCACATGCCGGAGTATTCCCTTTATGAAGCAGAAGATCTTTTTCTGAAGCCGATCGGGATACCGGATGATTTTGGTTTTCCTGTGCGTGAGGATCTGATCCCGAAACTGGAAACACAGATAAGCCGCATTGGAAAGAAACTTATCCGGGAACAATGGGATGAACTTTTGTTAAAAGGCGGGTATGCAGCTGCACAGATGATCCCGGAGATCAGCAGGGTTTATATCCAGCTAAATGCAGACCGTTTTATTAAAAAAGGAAAGCGGCCGGAGGATCTGATCTATCAGCCGCAGTTTCATTTTGCGGATATGAAGTGGGAATTTTCTGATTGGATGTTTCTGGAATATTTAAGCAACCCACAGCGGGCAGCAGAGCTTTTCGCCCAGAAGTGGCTGCTTGAAAAACTTCCGGAGATCTCAAAAAAGAAGATCTGTATCGGATGTATCCGGGAGGAAATGGAAGAAATGTTAAAAAAGACTGGGACAGGTCCGGAGGTAAGCCTTCCGCGTTCTGCTTAGTATAAAAAATGAAAAAATCAGGAGGAAACGAATAATATGGGTAAATACAATTACATGAATCTGAACCAGAAGATGATCAGGATCCGGAAGAAAGTGCCGAAGCTGATCCGCAAACGGTACAGTGAGGACGTTACTTATGATTTTGTAAAACTGGATGATATTTATGAATGCCTGACACCGGCCCTTAATAAATACGGGGTCGATTTTGACATCTTAAGTGAAAGACCGACACAGATGGACGAACAGGGCAATTCCGTGTTTTTAAAGGAAATGGGAACACTCTGGAGATATGAGGCTGACCTGGAGCTGTGCTGGACCAATGCAGACCGTCCGGGAGACAAGGTAAGGAGCTTTTTGCATGTCATTGGAACCAATGAAGCACCGGATAAAGCAAAAGGTGCGGCATGGACGTATGGCCTGAAGTATTATTTCTTAAATAAATTCAACATCATGCAGGCATCTGGAATAGACGATCCGGACATGCGTGGGACGGAAAAAGAAGAAATGCCGAAGCAGGAAGCTTCCGTAAAACCGGAAAAACCGAAAAAGAAACAGGAAAAGGCAGAAAGAAAAGAAACCGCAGCAAAGCAGGAGCAAACGGAACCGGTCAGGGAAAAGAAAACGGATCGTAAAAAACTGCGTGATGGAAATGCCATATCAGAAGGTACTGTAAAAGTGGAATATGCAGTGACGGATACAGAAGAAAACCTTCCTGGACAGATGACTTTTGGAATGGAAGAAAGTGAAAGCGGACTGGAAGAATTTTCCGATGAAGAAACCAAAGCGGAAGATCCGGTTCAGACCGAGGAAATCTCCGTAGATGAGGAAATTACTGCCGAGACGGATGCAGACGGTTTCCGTGCAGTAGAAGAAACGGATGAAGTTCCATTTGATGAAGATGATGAGATTTCTTTTGATGCAGAAGAAGAGGAAGAAACACCAGAAGAGACTGCTGAGGAAGTGTTGGAGGATATGGCTCACGAAGAGGATGCAGAGGATGAAGTGAAATGGGCAGAAAAGGTTATCTGCAATTTTGGTGTCTATGCCGGAACCCCTCTTGGGAAAATGATGCAGGATGCCAGAGGTTACCAGACGATCAAATGGCTGGTACAGCGTTACAAAGGCCAGAATCAGGAAATACAGAAAGCTGCGAAGATTCTTTTGGATCATGAAAAGGAAATGCAAAAAGCAGCCTGAAAACAGAGAAATAGTTTGAGGTGGCTCCGGGAACGGGGCCATCTTTTATGAAGAGGAGGAAGGCATGTATGCCAGAGAATCGTTTACGATCGCAGAAGTAGCAGATCTTTTGTCAATCCGAAGACTGAGTGATTCTTACCAGGACGAATTTCCGGTGGAATGTCCTTTTTGTGGGGATTTAAGAGGAAAATGCAGTTTTTGCATCCGCAAAAATGGAGAACTTAAGAATGTTTACCATTGCTATCATTGCGGGGCAGCCGGAAATATGCTGACACTGTATGCGGAACTATCCGGCATTTATGGGAGAAACCGGTATAAAGAAGCCTACCGGGAGATAAAGCAGGAACTTTCTTTTTCTGGAACGGATAAAAGACAGCAGTCCACGACACGAAATGGGTTCGTTTCTATCGTTTCTAAAAAGAAACGCATTTCCCTTACGGAAGAGGAATGGGATTACCGGGACCATGTATATAAGGAAATGCTCACTTTTCTTAAGCTTAAGGAAACACACCGGAGGAACCTTCTCCTGCGTGGGCTGACGTTAAATGAGGTCAGACAGATGGAAGAACGAGGTTTTTTAAGTACGGATGAGGAGAATTCCGTGGCCATTGCCAGAAAGCTCTTAAAAAAGGGATTTCGCCTGGATGGGGTGCCTGGATTTTTCATCAACCGGGATGGTGACTGGGAAGCTGCTTTTTATAGGAAGAATAACGGGTATCTTTGCCCGGTCCGGGATGGGAAGGAACGGATCATAGGATTCCAGATCCGGCTGGATGTTCCTTTAAAAGAACGGAAGTACCTCTGGTTTACCAGCAGCGGCTTAGAAAAAGGCACATCAAGCGGCAGCCCGGCAGGAATGTTTGGGAAAATAAAGGATGGCACGGTTTACGTAACGGAAGGTATCTTAAAGGCAGAGATCGCATGGATGTGTACAGGAAATCCTTATATAGGAGTCCCTGGAGTCTCCAATCATAAAGGACTGGAAACTGTCTTGCGAAAACTGAAAGAGCAGGGGTTAAAAAGAGTTTACGAATGTTACGACATGGATAAAATGATGGAATTGTCCTGTAAGCACGATGAAAAAAGTGCGTGCCGGCAATGTGAACATGGAATTTATCTGTATCATGGAGAATGCCCCAGAAAGCGCAGAAAGCGGGACATGATCCGAAAAGGCTGTATAAAACTATATGAGATCTGTGAGGAACTGAATGTATCCTGCAAAAGAGTCACCTGGGATACCGATGCATCCGGTACCTGGATGGAACACTACAAAGGCGTGGATGACTGGATCCTTCGAAAAGAGGAAAAAGGACACAGGAAGACGGCATAAAATGTTTGGTCAGATAAAAGGGAAACTGGAATTTTTTTCAGTTTCCTTTTTATCTGGCTGAAAAAGCCGGAAGAAAGGAGAAAGCGATGCAGATAAGAGATGGACCAAAAGAAAACTGCAGGGAAAAAAGCGATCATGAAAGGAGAACGTGCACTTGGAAAAAAACTGGAAGAAAAGATGGATGGCGCGTGCGATGGCTTTTGCTCTGTGCTGCACTACGCTCTTGCAGACGGGAGCTTCTGCAGTATCCGCCGCTGAGGTGGGAGGCGTTTCCGCACAGAGCGAGACGCAGATCGAGGTACAGACAGAAACACAGACAGAAACGCAGACGGAGAAAAGCGAGGAGGAACTGATCGAGGAAACCGTTGCTGATCCGGAACTTGCGCTTATGGTTACCGAAGGGGAAGCCTTTGATATCCAGAATGATTTTACAGGACTGAAACTCTCTGACGGAGACCATGTGGAACTGAAAAAAGCAGCAATGGAAGACGGGACTGTATTTGATTATAACCATGCGGGGACCTATAAATGCGTATATCTTGTTACGCCCGCATCGGGGGAAGCCTATCTGGTTGCCAGAAACATTACTGTGACACCAAGGGAAGCAGAAACAGACGGATCCAATGGCGGTCAGGAACAGGAAACCGGCGATGACGAACCGGAGGCAGACCCCGTCCTCCCGACCATAAGCCCGGAAGATGCCCCGGAAACTCTGGAAGAGCCGGAAGAAACGGAGGAGCCAGAAGAAGAGGAAGCAGAAGGATTTTCCGATGAGGAACCAGAGGATGGAAGCCATCAGGTTGACATCGTACAGGGAAATGAATTCAATATTGAACTGGACCACGAGGACGGACGTTACCAGACGGGGGAGATGGTCAACTTTTCCGGTGATATCCCGCAGGGAAGCCTGATCGCAGTGGGAACAAGTCTTGTCGAAGCAAACCAGACAGAGAATACCGAAGATCTTCTGTATGCAGAAGTAAGCTACGATGAGGGAACAAATTCCTTCAGCTTTGAGATGCCGGAAGATGATGTTGCATTAAGTGTGCTATATGACCAGGCTGAGGGCGGTATTAGTACCGTGGCAGCTTCCGATGGAGACTTGTGGGATGATTCAACAGACATTGAAGCTAATACCTATTACTATTATTCAGATGGAAAACTGCATCCGTTTGATTCTGTTATGGGACAGGGCGGAAATGATTCCTATAAGTATATCCGTTACAAAGCAGGCGGAAAGACTTATACCGTCTATGCATACTGCATGCAGCACAGTAAACAGTCCCCGCCAAGTGGAACGACTTATAAAAATATGGTCGAACTGGATGAAGGCGGCGATGACCGTTATTTAAGGAAGGCCATGTTTTACGGATATGGCGGTCCCGGATGGGGCGGCACATTCAACGGCTATAATATCAAATCCATCATGGAAAAATACGGCTGTTCCTCCGAGACCCGTGCAATGCAGCATTATCTGGTCGATTATTTATATGACGGGGAATCCGGATTTGGCGGCTCCCTTTCGACAACTGCCAAAAACATGTTAAAAGAGATCAAGGCAGCCCTTTCAAAGATGCCGGATCCAACGACCATGGAACTGACACCAGGGCTCAGTGCTTCTGCAAATGGAAACCAGAGCCCGACATTTACATGGAAGGCAAATGCAGCTTTTGTGATCACGATCCATCTGGAAAACGGGGTCTCCCTTGTAAATGAGACGACAGGAAAAACCGGGACCGGAAATGTGAGCGTAAAGGGCGGTGAAAAATTCCATCTGAAAGCAACCACCCAGAATATTGGAAGCCTGAAAGGAAAATATGCGATCACATCCAACTATCCGCTTAATTTCCATGCCATGCTCTTAAAGCTGGCGAACAGCCAGGATATCGGCTTTGGATATTATACCGATACACTGGAACTGAACCTGGAGGTAGACTGGCCGGATGAAGCAACGGTCAAGATCATCAAAAAAGATAAGGGAAGCAACGCGCTCCTTGCAGGTGCCGTTTACGGCATCTATGCAGATGAAGCCTGCACGAAACTTATCAAAAAAATGCCGGCAACAAATGCAAAAGGGGAATCCGAAGTAAAGATCACCAAAACACAGGATACCGTTTACCTTCGTGAGATTTCAGGCCCGTCCGGATATGTGCTGGATACGAAAGCCTATGGGGTAAAGCTGGTCGTGGGGCAGACCGCTTCCAAGAACTTAACGGATAAAGAGCAAAAGGGTGCACTCACCATTTATAAAGAAGGAGAAGTGCTCACCGGAGCTGCCGTCACGGAAAATGGTGTGACATTTACCTACGAAAAACAGAAATTGAAAGGAGCCGTTTACAGTGTTTATGCAGGTGCAGATATCAAGGCGGCAGATGGCACCCTCATCTATAAAAAAGGTGCGCTTGTCAAGGATAATCTGGTTACCGGAGATGACGGAAGCGTTACGTTAAAAGATCTCTATCTTGGCACCTACACAGTAACCGAGACGAAGGCTCCGGATAATTATGTATGCAAAGGAGAGTCCAAGAATGTCGAGCTTGTGTATGCAGGCCAGACCGTAGAAGTGCAGACTGGCAGTGCAACATTTTTAAATGAACGCCAGAAGGCAGCAGTCCGTGTGGAAAAACAGGACGAAGAGACCAAAAATCCGCTCTCCGGAGGTATTTACGGGCTGTATGCAGCAGAAGATATCAAAGTTGATGGTAAGACCGTTGTTCCCAAAGGAACACTGATTGAAAAAGCAACGACCGGAGCCGATGGAAAAGCTTCTTATAAAGCGGAACTTCCGATCAATTACAGCTACAGCATCCGGGAGATCCAGGCACCGGAACTTTACCTTAGAAACAGTGAGGATACTTACACCTTCACTTTTAAGTTTACCAATGATAAGGAAGAAAAGGTAAACTTTAGCTATACCTTTACAAATAAACGTGTAAATGCAACGATCGACCTGGTAAAAGAAGACAGCAAGACAGGAAACAGCGCACAGGGAGATGCCGTATTTGAAGGAGCCATTTACGGGCTCTATGCAAGGGAAGACATTAACCATCCGGATGGCAGGAGCGGAGTCCTTTATAAAAAGGACGAGCAGGTAGCTACCCTGACGACCGATAAAGCGGGAAAAGCAAGTATAAGCAATCTGTATCTTGGAAAGTATTATTTGAAGGAGATCACGCCTCCAGTAGGTTATCTTCTGGACGAAGAGGAGCATGATGTAAACTGTAACTACGAAGGAGATCAGGTAGAGACGGTAAAACGAAATACCGTTTCCAAAGAAGACGTGATCAAACAGCCATTCCAGTTGATCAAAGCAGCGGATAATGATAAGACCGATGCGGATCTTTTAAAAGGTGCCGGATTCTCTGCTTATCTGATCAGCAGCCTGACTGTAAAGGACGATGGAAGTTATGACTTTACAAATGCGACCCCGATCGTTCTTACAGAAGACGGAAAAACAGAAATGTTTACCGATGAACGCGGCTATGCGTGCAGCATCCCGATTCCTTATGGACGCTACATTGTCCGTGAGACTACAACACCGCATAATTTTATGCCGGTAGATGATTTTATCGTAACCGTAACCGAGAACAGCAGCACACCGCAGGTATGGAGAGTCCTTTTGGACGATAAGTTCAAAGCAAAGCTTAAGATCGTGAAACAGGATGATGAGACCAAACAGCCGGTCCTCCTTGCCAATACAGAATTCAAAGTGTATGACCTGGATGCGAAAAAGTATGTGGAACAGGTAACGACCTATCCAAATACGGTTGTCCATAAATCCTATTTTACGGACGAAAATGGTTACCTGATCCTTCCGGAATCCTTAAAATGCGGAAATTACAGGATCGAGGAAGTGAGCGCGCCGGATGGCTACACCCAGAATACCCAGTATGTGGAGATCAAAGTTGACAAGAATACAGCTTATCAGATGGATTCTGTCAGCGGGGATGCCATCATTACCGTGACCTATGAAAACCATCCGGTCAAAGGTAAACTGGTGATCCATAAATCTGGTGAAACCTTAAAATCCTTTAAAAAGGATTTTGTATACGAAGAAACTTCCCTGGAAGGGGCAGAATTTGAAATCTACGCAGCAGAAGATATTTTCACACCGGATCATCAGGTGGACGAGCAGGGAAAACGTCACGTGATCTATGCAAAGGATACCCTGGTAAAAACAGTAACCACTAATAAAAATGGGGAAGCTGTTATCAAAGACCTTCCGCTTGGAAAATACCGTGTGAAAGAAACAAAAGCACCGGCCGGATTTGTCTTAAATCCAGACAGTCAGGAAGTATCCTTTATCTATAAGGATCAGAACACACCGGAGATCGAAGAAAAACTGGAATTTTCCAATGAACGCCAGAAAGTAGAGCTGAGTGTGGAAAAACAGGATGCCGAGACCGGAAAGGCTTTAAAAGGTGCAACCTTTGGATTATACAATAAAGAAGCAATTTCTTCCGGCGACAAGGTGATTGTAAAAGCAGATACACTGCTTCAGGAGATCACAAGCAACGAAAAAGGTAAGGCAGCGTTTACGCTGAATCTTCCGCTTGGCAGATACTATGTGAAAGAGCTGCAGGCGCCGGCGGGTTATGTATCTTCCGATGAGATCCTGGAATTTGATGCCACATACCAGGGCCAGGACGTAAAAACGATCAAATTAAAATCCGTGAAGAAAAACCAGCCGACAACGGTAGAAGTGACAAAAGCAGACATCACGACTGGAACAGAACTTGACGGGGCTTCCATGAGTGTACTGGATAAGGATGGCAACGTGATCGATTCCTGGACATCCGTAAAAGATTCCCCTCATGTGATCAAGAGACTTCAGGTTGGAAAAACATACATTCTGCGTGAGGAGCTTGCACCATACGGTTACTTACGTGCAACAGACGTAGAGTTTACGATCTCTGATACTGCAGAAGTACAGAAAGTCAAAATGGAAGATGAAGTCCCGGTAGCAAGACTTCTGGTAAACAAGAAAGGGGAATTCTTAGACAGCGTATCCCTTCTTGACAATGCAAAAGGCATGATCGAGCACCTGTTCAACTATGTGACCGGAAACCTGACTGATGTAACCTTCAATGTTTACGCGGCAGAAGCCATCCGTGCAGCTGACGGGGTAAGTGCAGATTATTATGCGGCAGATGAACTGGTCGGCTCCATTACAACAGATGGAAATGGCATCGCCCAGATGGATAACCTTCCGCTTGGACGTTATTACATCGTGGAAAAAGAGACCGCACATGGCTACGTTCTGGATAATGAACCAAGATATGTGGATCTTACATACCGTGACCAGGATACACCTCTGGTTACTTATAGTGCCGACTGGCAGAATGCGCGCCAGAGGGTACAGGTGGAAGTCCTGAAAAAAAGAAAAGGACAGTGACAAAGTACTTTCCGGGGCAATCTTTGGCCTCTATGCAGCAGACGATATCGTATCTTCTAAAGGAAAAGTACTCCTTGCGAAAGACACCCTGATCGAACTGAAGACCACAGATGAGGATGGAAAGATCCAGTTTGTTGCAGATCTCCCGGTTGACAGCAGGTACTACATTAAGGAACTTGCCGCCCCGGATGGCTATGTAACAGACCAGGAACCGCAGGAATTCACTTTTGAGTACCAGGGCAGTGGAACCAGTGTTGCAGAGTATGCGTTCACCTTTGAAGATGAACAGACTACGGTAGAACTTTCCAAAGCAGACCTGACGGACAAAAAAGAACTTCCGGGAGCATCCTTAAAGGTAACAGATGAGAATGGAAATACGGTGGATGAATGGGTATCCAAAGAGGAAGCACATATCATCAAGGGTCTTATCGTAGGAAAGAAATACAAGATGACAGAAACAAAGCCGGCAGATGGTTATGTGACTGCGGAAAGTATTGAATTTACCGTCGAAAACACAAAAGAAGTACAGAAACACCAGATGCTTGATGATGTGACCAAAGTGGAAATCAGCAAGAAAGACATTACGGATTCCAGTGAGGTACCGGGAGCAAAACTGATCATCCTGGATAAAGATGGAAAGAAAGTTGAAAGCTGGACGTCCACGGATAAACCGCATATGGTCGAAAAACTTCCGGTAGGCGAATATACCCTTCGTGAAGAGCAGGCCCCGGATGGATACCTCATTGCGGAAGATGTGAAATTTACGGTAAAAGATACTGGAAAAGTCCAGAAAGTCAAAATGAAGGACGCACATCCGTATGGAAAACTGGTCATCAAAAAGACCGATTCCACCAGTAAGGCAGCCCTTTCAGGAGCAGAATTTGAACTGCGTGAAAAGGAAAGCGGAAAAGTCGTAGAAAAACTGGTAACGGATAAGACCGGAACAGCGACAAGCGGCAAGATTCCGATTGCTACTTATAAAAATGGAAAAGTAGAGAAAACCGTGGAATATATCCTGGTAGAGACCAAAGCACCAAATGGTTATGAATTAAGCAGCAAAAAAGAAGAGATCCGCTTTGAATACAAAGACGGAAAAACCAAGGTGATCGAGATCGTAAAAGAGATCAAAAACACCAAATCCCCTTCCGGCAGCACACCGACAGGAAACAGCCCGAAAACAGGGGACAGCACCAACATCTGGCTTCCGATCCTTCTGGCAGTCCTTTCTGCCTGCGGCATTGGCGGCGTGATCTGGTATAAGAAGAAAAAAGGAAATTAAGGAATACGGTTCAGGGCTGCTCGATTTACCGGCAGCCCTCTTTCCAGGAAGAATAATCGGAGGTTTGTATGAGACACATAAAAGAAATCATGATCGTGGCAGTCTGCCTGATGGTACTCAGCTTTTGCGTATGTACCGGTTTTGGCATTTACTTTATGTACCGGGAAGGTGTGCAGGAATATGAAGACCTGCGTACATACGTCAAGGAAACAGATGAGGATGACCACACAGAAGGAACAGACGGAAGCGATGGGAAACAGACCGTGGTTGATTTTAAGGCATTAAAAAAGATCAATCCGGATATCGTTGCATGGATCCGGATCCCGGATACCAGCATTGATTATCCGGTAGTCCAGGGAAACGATGACTCCTATTACCTGACGCATACTTTTAAGAAGACAGAACATGTGGCAGGGGCCATTTTCCTGGATTCCGATAACAATGCCGATTTTTCTGATGACAAGAACATCATTTATGGCCACAATATGAAAGATGGCAGCATGTTCCGCGGACTTCGAAATTTCCTTGACGATGAATTTTTAAAAGAACACCATATCCTCTATCTGTATCTTCCGGATGAAGGGGTATGGATCTTTGTGATCGTAAAATGCGAGTATACACCGGCAGATGGAGATGCTTTTTTACTTGGAACGCAGGAAGAAGTTCCGACGCTTCTGCTTTCTACCTGTGGAACAGATGCCTCCAAACGTCTGGTCGTATGGTGTGAAAGGCAGGAAGAGAAAGGTGAACAGATAGAATATTCTGACGAGGAAACAGAAGTACAGGAAGCCACGGATGCTCTTGCTTTCTTTGATGGGGAGTTTGTGGAAAACAAAACCCATGATTTTATTTAAATGCTTGCAGAAATTTAATGGATAATTTCTAAAAAATATAACATTTTTATTTTCAGGTCTTTCTGGATGGACAGGAACAATCATGGTCTATCCGGGAGGGCCTTTTTTTATTGCAGGAATGGCGTAAAATGGCTCTTTTGATGGAAATATGATTGCAGAAAAATGAAAAAAGAAATGTTAGTTCTGACTATCATGTCCAGTATGCCGCAAATCATTTGGAGAAGGCGAAGGATGTGTTTATGAAAGTGATGAAGATCCTCTGGATTTATATAGCCCAGTGGAAGGAAAAATAGAAATTAAAATCAGATGACAAAAGAATAATTTAATCGAAGAGAGGGATGAGATACCGCAATTGGATATTTTTTACTGTAGAGATCAAAAAAAACAATAAAATGTTTGGTGGTGCATTTAAGATTCGTATAAATAAAAATGGTAAAATTACATTTCCATAAGTAATAAGAGAAGTTGATTAAATCTTTGAAAATCGAAAATACAAAATATAGCAAAAGTGCGATTGACGCCAACAATATCTTGTGTTAATATGATTGTGAGATTTGTATTTGTATCTGTAAACACAGATAAGAAACGCTGGTTCCGGATCTGACCGGGAGTAAAACATTAAGGAGCCAAAAGCCTCCTGCCTTTGTAATAAATAAGGTCATTTAGAATGAAAATTTCTAAATGGCCTTTTTTTGTTGCAAAAATATGGCAGACAACAAGTACAGATCAGCAAATAAGGAAAGGAGGATCACAAAAAAACACAAGGAAACTCAGAATGCAAGGAGGGTGTTATGAAACGAAAAAAGATGGAAAAGGAGGTCGTGCACCTTCTTGAATGGATTATCGAATATCCAGGAGTATGGCAGATTGTATGTAATCCAGATGGAAAGGAAACTTCGCCGGAATCTTTTAAGATGGCATATGATATGCTGGTCAAAAAATCTCTGTTTTATCTGATACCGGTATTGTTTGCAACACATCCGGGAGAAGAATCACTGGAGATGGCAAAAAATTTATGTACGGCTGACTCTGCTGCCCGCGAGATCCGAAAAAATGGTATGGGAGCATTAGTCAAATGTATGCGGGAACATCTGGAATGAAACTGGAAAACTTTATAAAGTTATGGAGGACAATTATGAACAAATCAATCATGATGGGACGAGTAGTAAATGAGCCTGATTTACGCTACACACAGACAGAGAATGGAGAACTTGCCATCGCAAACTTTCGCTTGGCGGTAAACCGGAAATTTGTACGAAGAGGAGATCCGGAAGCAGATTTCTTCAGCTGTACGGCTTTTGGCCGAAAAGCAGAGTTCGCGGAAAAATATCTGTTTAAGGGTATCAAGATTCTGGTAGAAGGTCGTATGCAGAATGACAACTACAAGAATCGGGCTGGTGAAAATGTCTACGGCATGCGGCTTATGATAGAAGAGATTTCTTTTGCAGAAAGTAAGAAAGCTTTAGAATCTGGAAATGACGAGCTGGAAGAACCGGAAAGAGAAACGAGGGCATCTTCTAATCGAAACCGTTCTGACCGTGCAGAAAACCAGCGTTCAGCTTCCAGAAGCACCAGAAGTGAAAGAGCAGCAGAAATGGATGACCGTGACTATGACAGGGAACGTGAAGGTGGAAGATACAGAAGCAATACCAGGACAGATGCATCGGATGACAGACGGAGATCAAATTCTGGCGGGACAAGATCCAGAGGAACTTCGGCAAGAAGTCGGGGGCGTAGTCAGGATATTGATGACCGGTACATGGAAACAGATGATGAAAAACTGGATTTTGACTGAGCAAATCATAGGAGGAAATGCTTATGATGGAGGAAATGAACAAATGGTTGTCTGCACATAAACAGCTGTGCGTGATAACTGGAATTTTTGGTCTGTTAGTATCACCATTTTTATGGCCGGTATTTCTGGCAGTGATCATACAGTCCCTTTCATTAGTCATTCCGGTTGCAGCAGGATTGTTTTTCTATGAAAAATTTATTATGAAAAAGGACAAGGAGGAAACGAATGAGAATGATGATGACAATAAGCAGCAAAAAAAACATGCAGATGCCCGTAAAGTACATGCAGATGCTGAAAAGACCGAGGATTTACCGAAAAATCATGAGAAGGGATCGGAAACGGTAAATTTCGATAATCAGGAGAAGCAGGCAAGATGCAGGGCACAGGCTGCCATATGGTACGAAAAGGAAGGCTTTGAGCGGATCCAGGCGATTCGGAAAACTCTGGAATCTGAAAATCGAAACCGTTTTTCAGTAAACAGGGAAGGAATCTGCAGTATTTCCATTGGAAAAAGGAAATATCGAAGGATTGGAATTTTAAAAGGTTATCCTTTTGGACAGACAGAGGTGATCCGGGAAAAACTAAAGAAGGATGGTTTCATCACCAGTATGGGATGCAATAATTATCTCTGGATTTCATGGTAGAGAGGAGCTGGAACATGAGCATTTGCTGTAAAGCCATCCGGCAGATCTATTATAATGCAGGAAGTGGATATACGGTAGCTTCCTACATGACCAATGAAGATTTACCGGAGGAAGTAAAAAAACAAAAGAATGGAAATTATGGAATATTTCAGGCATTTGGAACCGAACTTCCGACAAACGAAGGCCTGGATGTGGAACTGACGGGAGACTGGAAACCCACAAAATATGGAATGCAGTATAGTGTGAGCAATTTTTCAGTAACCATGCCAACCACAAAAGAAGGTATTCGGACTTATTTGTCGTCATCCCTGATCAAAGGGATCGGACCGGCAATGGCAGCCCGCATCGTGGAAACGTTTGGGGAAGACACACTGAATGTTTTTAATGACAGCCCGGAGAAACTCCTTCAGGTAAAAGGAATTACGCAGAAACGCTTAGATGATATTCTGGAAGGATATCAAAAAAGCAGTTCCATCCGGGAACTGATGATGTATTTGTCCCCTTTTGGGGTGACTCCTGCAAAAGCTTCAAAAATACAGGAGAAATTTGGCCCTGCTGCAGTTATGATCGTGAAGGAGGAGCCTTTCCGGCTCTGTGAGGTTCATGGATTTGGATTTCTGACTGTTGACCAGATTGCAGTAAAGGCAAAACATTTCCGTGCAGATGATCCCCTTCGCATTAAGGCTGCTATTCTGCATATTATGTCAGAAGCAGAAGGCGAAGGACATTTGTATTTAAAAAGAGAGGACATTATAGAACGTGTCGAAAAACTTTTAAATCACAACAAAGATGTTTCACCGGTCTCTGAACGGGCAATCCGGGATACAGGCAATGATATGATCCATACAGATGGAAGCCTGGTCTGCCACGATGGAGGGTTTTATACACGCAAAAGCTTCCAGGCCGAACTGGGAGCTGCTGCCGCATTAGTCAGACTCCATATGCAGACGGGAATGGCTGTAAATGTTGACCGTATTTTAAGAAAGATCCAGAAAGAACAGGATATTATTTTGAATGCGAAACAGCAGGTGGCAGTAAAAAATGTCTTTGAAAACCCGGTATCCATCATTACAGGAGGACCCGGCAGAGGAAAGACTACGGTGATCCGTTTCATCAATTGCTGTACATGAAGCATTGGATAAAAATGCGGTGATCCTTTTATGTGCACCTACAGGCATCGCCAGAAGGCGAATGCGGGAATGTACAGAGTATCCAGCACTGACGATCCATAAATCCATAGGGCTTACCGGAGAAGCTGGAGAGGAAGAATGGAAGAACGAGCAGCCAATTCCAGATGACCTGATCATAGCAGATGAGTTCAGCATGGTCGATATGTATCTGGCGGATAAACTGTTTTCCAGTATTAAATCCGGTGCCAGACTGGTTCTGGTGGGGGATAAAGATCAGATCGAATCCGTAGGGCCTGGAAAAGTATTTCAGGAGATCATTGATTCCGGCGTATTTCCGGTAACTGTCTTAGATGAATGTTTTCGACAGGAAGGGAATTCCACCATCAGCCAGAATGCCATTAAGATCAATAAGAATCAGCTGGATCTGGTGTTTGATGATACCTTTCAGTTTATTCCGGCTTCCACACCGGAGGAGGCTTCGCAAAAGATACAGAAGATCTATCGGAAAGAAGTACTGCAGAGAAACGGTTCTCTGGAAGAAGTGCAGGTGATGTCACCGCTTCGAAAAGATACGGAAGCAGGTACGGATGCATTGAATCTGGTATTGCGTGACATTGCGAATCCAAAGCGTTTCGGTTATCCGGAAATCACAAATGGCAGGAATACTTACCGGGAAGGTGACCGGGTCATGCAGACAAAAAACAACGATGAAGTAGCAAATGGCGACATTGGAGAAGTCATAGGGATTTTTCGGAAAGATCAAAAAATGGTCATGCGTGTAGATTTTGGGGATGGCCGGGTCATGGAATATCAGGAGGAAGACTATTGGCCGCTGACACTGGCATATGCGATTACGGTACATAAGGCTCAGGGCAGTGAATATCCGATGGCAATCCTTCCAATGCTTCCATGTTTCCGGTGGATGCTTCGCAGAAACATTTTCTATACAGCAGTAACAAGAGCCAGAGAAAGGTTTATAATTGTGGGAAGCAAACGTGCAATCGCACAGGCTATCCGGACGGATTACATCAGCCGGCGAAACACCATGTTTGGGTACCGTATCCGAAAAATATATGAAGCAATCCTGGAACAGGAAAAGAGCGCATAAAGAATGAATGACAGGCAGACGTTGGAAAAATCCAATGCTCTGCCTGTTTCTTTCCTTCGTATGCAGAAAATCACATAATGAAAGAGGAGGGAACAAAATGCCAGATCTTTGTTTTTATGCACCATGGATTATGAAAGAACCCATTCCGGACCCATTTCGGATGATGTTGGAAAAAGCAGGGAAAAAACGGATCAGCTATGATGAAGCGGATTGTTCCATGCGAAATATCAGGAAGCAGGGAAAAGTATCGCGCCTTCATGGGCCTACGTTACATGCTCTTCTGACACTGATTCAGATTTCGGAAAGAAAAAGACTCTGGTGCTGCCGGTATACAAAGGGGCAGGGATGCCATAAATTATTTCTGCATGGAATATCCTGGAAATCAGGGAAAGTATGTAATGACTTATAATTACGAAAAACGGACGTTTCAGTGGGATTTTAAAGACAGAAGAAAAAAACGAGAAGCTTCCGGGAATCCGGGAGGGCAAAAACACAGGCGAGCAGTACCTGGCCCTTTTGGCTTATGCCAATCTGGTCCCGGATAATCCTTTATTTAACGAAGAGTTCCAAAAAAATTTCTACATGCTGGAAGAACAGGAAAAAAAGGAATGGGAAGACATGGAAGCTGCACTGAGGGCGGCATTTATCTGTTGCGATGCCATGTACTGCGAAGTAATAGCAAATCCGCAGCAGGCAATCCCGCTGGAAAAGAGCCAGTTCCGTGCAGAGGAACTGGAGGATGTGCTTCCGGAATATAAAATTGCGGCCGGGGTATATGCACCAAACGATGAAATCTATGGAAAGTTTCATGTGCTTTTGCCTGTAAATGAGAAGACAAAAAGAACACTTTTTGAATTAAAACAGATCTACTCTGGCAGATGGGATGTAAATGAAAGGACAAAAGAAAGGATCCCTTCGCTTCCAGAAGACTATCTGGTAAGTAAGGAAGCTGAAGAAATCCTGCAGATGGTGGATAAGACACCGGCAAGGGCTGTTTATGATGACAGGCGATGCCGGTACTGGAAAGACAACGGATGCCAGAATGATCGCCCAGATCTTAGGGCTTCCATATTATGTGTTCACCTGTGGACCTGGAACGGATGAACTGGAACTTTTAGCGACCACCGTGCCAAATATGGGCGGAACAGCACATCTGGAAATGGAATTGCCAAGTCTGGAAGACATTGAAATGGATCCGGCTTCAGCTCTTGCAACGGTAAATGGCATTTATGAGGAGGGGATCAGCCGGGAAAAAGCTTTTCGGGAGATCCTGAAAGCAGTTTATGAAAAAGGCTATGAAAAGTCGAAAAATGAAAAAGACTTTCTATTAAAAGAGTCAGAAATCGTAAAGGCATGCAGGGAACCATCTGTGCTTGAAATTCAGGAGCCGGCCATGATTGAAAAACCTGGGACACTTACGAGATTAAACTCCCTGTTTGACGATGGAGCTGTAACCGATCTGGTAAATGGAGAACAGATACGGAGAAATCCGGATACGATTGTGATCATGACCACCAATCTGGATTATGTTGGCTGTCAGAACTTCAACCAGTCAGTTCTTTCCCGAATGAATCTGATTCAGCCAAAGGAAGCCCTGACAGAAGAGGAAATGGTAAAAAGGGCAATGAAAAGAACAGGGTTTAAAAACAAAGAACTTCTGTCCTTTATGGCTGCCACGGTCTGCAAGATCCATGAATATTTGATCGAACAGGACATTACAGATGGCGTATGCGGATACCGGGAATTGGAAAACTGGGTGTTAAGTTACATGGTTTCCAATGATCTCAGGAGGTCAGCTTGGACAGCACTGCTCAGTAAAGCATCCATGGACAGGGAAGAACAGGGAACTATGGAACGCGTCTTTCTTCTTCCTCATTGTGATGTGGATTAAAAACGGATGGAGGAAACGAATGAAAAAGGCTTTATACCGGAAACAGATATGTGCAGAGAAAGAAAAACTGACACCGGAAAAAGTATTTCATACGCCGCAGTATCGTGATCTTTTGACCTCGATTGGGCATGAAATCACGGGTGGAAAGTTGACTACATTACGGTTATACGATGATAAAAATTCAGGGATTGCAGGATGGAATCAGGGAGAAACTGTTGCCGTAAATCTTGGAAACCAGATTACGTCAAGTTTTCTGACACTGGAATTAAAAAGTGACAGCCTGATCGGGATTCTGGGACATGAATGCGGACATTACCGGTATACGGATTCTACACTTAGAAAAAGGTATGCCGAGCATATGTTAAATGGCAGCTGGTATCCAAAGGAGCCAGTACCGGAAAATGCACAGGAAAAAGAGGCATTGGATGCGATGAATGTCTACTTTGAAAGAAAAGATAAAGCAATTCTTTCTATTTTTCTGCAGACAGCATCTTATCTCAGCAATCTTTTGAATGATATGTACATAGAAGAGAAGATGTGCGCCCTTTTTCCGGGAAGCATCCGCAGGGGAATCCTTATGAATCGTGACCGAAATGTGGAATGGCTTCCAGACATATGGAATGGAATGGCTAAGCACGGAGAAAAGACAGGTTATCTATTCTTATGAACCTGTGTGCACAGTATGCCTTGTCTTCAAGGGTCAATGCCTGGGATGGTGCGGATTACGAGCTTATTGATACACTAAAACTGCTTATGCCGGTCATTGATGAAGCGGGAAAAGGCAGCAGATGACATGGAGAGATATCTG
>ENA-OQDC01000528-OQDC01000528.1-human-gut-metagenome-genome-assembly--contig:-NODE-528-length-26206-cov-5.066682_pt1 | contig 26206 bp, 21 predicted proteins | sample MGYA00242770_ERZ504601 | MGnify/ENA primary metagenome ERZ504601 (study PRJEB26092, sample SAMD00036305) | human gut metagenome | host: Homo sapiens | study: EMG produced TPA metagenomics assembly of...
ATAGTAAGACAAAAGTGCTACACAAGGTGTGGGATATTTTAAAGGGTAAGGAAAAGCCTTCGGCGCAGACACTCAACCGCTTGGCATTACTTGCCGGCTTCCAAAGTTGGGCGGATTTCCAGGGAGCATTGCATGGTACCGATGATGGGTTGACGAACTATAGCACCGGGGAATAAGCAAAACACTTCACTCAGGTTGAAAGGTATTTTTCTTGATGTAAAATTGATATGGAAATATAGAAAGGGCATCCTATCGGAAGATGGGATGCCCTTTTCAAATTCTAATTTTAATAGGTAACTAAGAAAATTACTCAGCGCTCTTAGCGATGGTCTTCTTCTCAGCGATACGAGCCTTCTTACCTGTGAGCTTACGCAAGTAATACAACTTAGCGCGACGTACCTTACCGTGCTTGTTCACCTCGATAGAATCGATAGCTGGTGACTCGATAGGGAAGATACGCTCTACACCTACTGTACCAGACATCTTACGAACTGTGAAACGCTTCTTGTCACCATGACCAGAGATCTTGATAACTACACCACGATAGAGCTGGATACGCTCCTTAGTACCCTCGACGATTTTGTAAGCGACAGTGATAGTGTCACCTGCCTTGAACTCAGGGAACTTCTTGCCGGTTGCAAATGCTTCTTCAGCAACTTTAATCAAATCCATTTTTTGTATAAAATTAAAAATTGTTTGTCGTTCCAACGCAACATGGACGGGTAACACTTCTACCCAGACAACAGCGGTTACGCCGAAAAGCGGGTGCAAAGTTACGACTTTTTCTCTTATCTCGCAAATTTTCAGATACTTTCTTTCGATTTCCTCGCAGTTTTTTGTTTTCTTTACTACTGTCATTGAATTTTTTCGCAAATTTCGCAGATTTCGCAGATTTATTTTGTAACTTTGCACTGTAAAAGTATTTATTGTATTAAGTATGAAGGAAAAAAATAGTATCAAGATTTTGCTTGCTTCTGCAACCATGCTGCTGATGGCAATTCCTGCTTTTGCACAGAAATTCAAGGTGGCAAAGGTAGAGAGAACCCGTATATTGGTAGATAAAAAATGGGATGCTCAGCCTGATGCTGAGGCTGCAGGGTTTCTTGCCCCTTATAAGAGCAAGGTGGATAGCATCATGGGTCCTGTGGTGGGTAGCATCGCTCATGATATGACCCGTCATCGCCCTGAGAGCGAGCTCAGCAACCTGCTTTGCGACATCCTGGTTTGGGGCGGTAAGCAGTTTGATGAGCAGCCGGTATTCTCTGTCTATAATATGGGTGGCATCCGGAGTAATCTTGCCAAGGGCAAGATTACTGTGGGTGATGTGAACGACATGGCTCCTTTCGAGAACAAGATCTGTTTCCTCACTCTGACCGGAGACAAGGTGCTCGAACTCTTCCAGCAGATAGCGCATCGTGGCGGTGAAGGCTTGAGCAGCGCTGTGAGAATGGTGATAACTAAGGAAGGTAAGCTGATGAACGTTACCATAAATGGTGAACCTGTTGACCCACAGAAGAGTTATCGTATTGCTACGCTTGATTACCTGGCTGAGGGTAACGACCAACTCGTGGCTTTCAAGAGCGGTACTGACGTATTGGCTCCCATGCAGCGTGAGAACAACGTGAGATATATCATCATGAATTACTTCCGTGAGATGATGGCGCAGGGCAAAGAGGTGGAATCAAAGATTGAAGGCCGCTGCGTGGTGGTGAATGAATAATTGATAATGAATAATTTATAATTGAGAATTCTGATGAAACATACATTATTATATATCGGTCTGGTTTTGGCTTCTTTCGCGATGCAGCCAGCTACTGTACAGGCTAAGGCTAAGAAGGAGGCGATGGTTGTCAGGCAGCTTGTGGTGCTCCATACCAATGATACCCACTCCTGCGTGATGCCTATCAATCCTAACCTGGCAGATACAGCGACAGCCAATCGTGGCGGTTTCCTCCGTCGTGTGGCTATGATTAAGGAAGAGCGTAAGCAGAATCCTGATCTCCTGCTCTTTGATAGTGGTGACTTCTCACAGGGATCACCTTATTATTCTCTCTTCAAGGGCGATGTAGAGGTTGGCTTGATGAACGAGATGAAGTATGATGCTGCTACCATCGGTAATCATGAGTTCGATTTCGGTATCGACAATATGGTTCGTCTCTTCAAGATGGCGAAGTTCCCAATAGTATGCTCAAATTATGATTTTACGGGTACAGAGCTTGCCGATATTGTCAAGCCATATGCAATCATCAACCGCAAGGGTTTGAAGATTGGCGTCTTCGGTCTTGGTCCGGAACTGGCGGGATTGGTAGCCGAGAAGAACTACGGTTGCATCAAGTATTTCGACCCAATAGAAAAAGCAAGGGAGATGACAGAGATTCTGAAGAACAAGGAGAAGTGTGATGTCATTATCTGCATCTCTCATCTGGGATGGAAGATTGATGGCATTGACGATTCTGAAGTAGCACCAGCTACCCGCAACATCGACCTGATATTGGGTGGTCATAGCCACACCTACTTTAAGCAGCTGGAATACCTGAACAATCTCGATGGCAAACCTGTTCCGGTAGATCAGAATGGCAAGAATGCCATCTGGGTAGGTAAATGACATTGGATATTGTGAAGAATAAATAAAACTTATACAAAGGAAAAATACAAAAGGACTCCTCGAAAAGCTCGGGGAGTCTTTTTGTATTTTTATGTTTTTATAATGATATCTGTTATTCCTTGTTGGAAGAGGCATAGAGTCCGATGCAGGCACCGATGAAGCCACCGCTCTTCTGGGTGCTCAGGTTGCTGGCATCCACGCCTTTGGCGAGCAGCTGCCAGTCGCCGCCTTCCTCTGCATAATAGAAATCGTAGTATCTATCATGACCTTCAACCTTCAGCTTCAGCTTGCCAGCCTTGATAGGAGCAGAAGCAATGAGGGCATTGTTCTTCTCGGCACGGGTCAGGGTAATCATCAGCTTGCCCTTCTTCATGGTCTTACCCAATACGAAGTTGTGGTCTTCCTTCTGGAGAAGTGCCAAGCCTGCGATATCCTTGTCGTTGCGAGGAGTAAAGTTAATCTCTGTCTCGGCAGTGAAGGTTCCGTGCTGCTGACGAGCCCAGATGGCTGACATCGGTTCACGCTTGTAGACATTGCCCGGCAGGAGATTGAACTTCAATTTGCCGTTTTCTACCTTGTAACAGTCAACGAAGTCGCGGAGGAACATCCAGCGTGGGTTCAAATCCTTCAGACCTACGCCGTTGTCGGCTGTATCGAAGTTATCCACATAGCTGAAGTTGCCAGAGAACTCATTCTTCTCTGCTGGCTTCAAGCCTGCCTTTTCGCCTACTGTAGAAATTGGGGTGTTCTTGGCGAGAATCTCTGGCCATCCATTCTTCCATGTTACCGGCAGGAGATAGGTGTCGCGACCTGTATTATACATATCTTCTTCGTATGGGCGGCAAGCCAGGAATACAGCCCACCAGTTGCCCTTGCCATCTTCTACGATGTCGGCATGTCCGGCACTTGATACTGGGTCCTTGCGATTTGGATCCAAGCCTGTGCGCTGGGTGAGGATAGGGTTGTTAGGGCATTCCTCCCATGGACCCATCGGATTCTTGGCACGCAGGATTACCTCGCTGTGCCATCCGCCTGTACCGCCTTCTGCACACATCAGATAATAGAACTTGCCCTTCTTGAAGAGGTGTGGACCCTCAATCCAGATAGGACGAGCCTCAACATGGGTTCCGCCACGCAGAATCTCCTTGAAGTCGCCCTTGATGCTGTCGCCCTTCACGTCGAATTCGAAGCAGCGGATAGCACGCTGACCCTCATAGTCGGCACCGCCTACCACCGGACCGTTATGCACGATATATCCCTTTCCGTTGTCATCAAAGAAGATGTCGGGGTCAATGCCTTCAAAATTCAATTTGATAGGATCGCTCCAGCCTTTCATCGGGTCTTTGGTTTTCACAATCATATTTCCCATCCCTCCTGAGAACTGAGTTGTAATCATATAGAAGGTATCATTGTAGGAATTATATCGGATAGTCGGAGCGTAAATACCAGCACTGATTCCGGAATCTTCTACCTTTAACTGTGAAGGGCGGTCGAGCACATGTCCTATCTGTTTCCAGTTTACTAAATCCGTAGAATGGAAAATAGGTACTCCGGGGTTGATGGCAAAAGAGGAGCATACCAGGTAATAGTCGGTTCCTTTCTTGCAGATGCTGGGGTCAGGGTAACATCCCTGTAGTATAGGATTATAAAATTCTCCTTCTGCCAGTGGATTCTTTTCATATACTACATCTTTCCCCGTGTAAGTAAATTGTGTGAACACTGGAGTACCCGGATCGGGCATCGTTACCTTGTTTCCACACGAGGCAGCGATGAGGCTTAGTGTTCCCAATGTGAGTAATTTAAATTGATTTTTCATGATTAAATAATTAGTTGTAAATAATTGAATGATTGTGTTGGTTAAATGAAGTATTTATGTAATCTTTCATTGGCAAATTTACTTGTTTTGTGTGGGGTATGTGTGACGGCATGTTGCATATCTTTTATTCTATGTTACGAGATACTGTTTTCTTTCCGATAGGATACGTGCTTATGTAATTACTTGTTTATTAGTTTGATATGAATGGGAATGTAATATGAGTATATGTAAAATGTACGTTTTGTAAATGCAATATCGCTTATGTGTAACGTGAACGAAAGTCCTGGTAACGTAATTTATTGTAATTTGTATGCTTGGTGCGTATTTTTGTATGGATTAAATTTTAAGCCTATGGATAAACATTCTTTTTTTATTGCTTTATGGATTTTATGCTTTATACCCGTATCGTTATTTTCGCGTAGCAGAGTCGTAAATGATACAATCTTTAGTAAAAAGTTAAATGCAGAAAGAACATGCTCGGTGTATCTTCCTCCATCTTATGGAGAAGTTCCGGGAAAAAAATATCCAGTGCTTTATCTTTTTCATGGAATGTCGCAAACTAATCAAGACTGGGTATGGCGCGGACATGTGCAGGAGGTGGCCGACCGTTTGATATATTCACAGGAAGCTCGTGAGATGATTATTGTGATGCCTGATGCTGGTGGTGATATTTACAAGGAAGTATGGAATGGTTTCTTTAATATGCCTGGCTGGCTTTATGAAGATTTCTTTTTTGAAGAATTCCTGCCTTATGTAGAAAATAAATATCACGTTATTGGAAATAAAGAGAATCGTGCAGTAGCCGGATTATCCATGGGAGGCGGAGGAGCTACTGGCTATGGGTTGTGGCATGCAGATAAGTTTGCTTCGGTATATGCGATGAGTGCGCTGATGTCAATTCCGGAAGAAGGAGCAGCCCGTTTTGATAATCCGGACAGCAAGCTGGCTATTTTGACACGAGCTGTGATAGAAAGGAGCTGTATCAAGCGTGTGACGGATGCAGATGCAGGTACGATTCAGGCACTGAAATCAGTGAGATGGTTTGTGGATTGTGGAGATGACGATTTCTTGCTTGACCGAAACATCGAGTTCTTTCAGGCCATGCGCAAAGCGGGAATACCGTGTCAGTTTAGGGTAAGAGACGGTGGACACGATTGGGAATATTGGCATTCTGCTTTATATTTGTGTCTGCCTTTTGTTTCAGGAACATTCAGTAAATAATCACTGTAAGAATAGGCATCTATGAAGAAATTTCTGTACGTATGTGTGTTTCTGGCGACTTCGATTCTTGGTGTGTTTGCCAACAGTGCAGGGGATTTGAAGTTGTGGTATTCTGCTCCGGCACGTAATTGGTGGGAAGCATTGCCTGTAGGTAATTCACATTTGGGAGGAATGGTGTTTGGTGGAATAAATCACGAAGAAATCCAACTGAATGAAGAAACATTCTGGGCCGGCGGTCCATATAGCAATAACAGAGCTGGTGCTTCAGGTTATCTGGATGAGGTAAGACGGCTTATATTTGAGAATAAAAATTTGGAAGCCAGAACGCTGTTGGATGAAAAATTTATGACGTCTCATCATGGAATGCGTTATTTGACATTGGGGAGTCTTTTGATGGATTTCAATTGTGAGGGAAAGGTTGATTCTTATTATCGTGATTTGAATTTAGAAGATGCCACGGCTTCAGTACGTTTTCGGTGTGATGGTGTGGAATATACCCGTCGGGTATTTACGTCTTTTTCTGATAACGTCATGGTTGTAGAAATGGCGACAGATAAAGGTAATAAGAAATTGGATGTGGATTTGAGATATGCTTGTCCGCTGACTTCAGAGGTAAAGAGCGAAGGAGGCTATCTTATAATGAAGTGTAACGGAGCAGAGCATGAAGGTATTCCAGCTGCACTTCATGCGGTGGTTATGATGCGTGTGAAATCGGATGGAAAAATAGAATGTAAAGATGGACGCTTGTCTGTCAGAGGTGCATCTTCGGCTACCGTTTTTCTCAGTGCGGCAACTAATTTTGTGAATTATCAGGATGTGTCGGGAGATGCATACGCTAAAGCACGCTGTGCCATTGAAGGAGCGTGGGATAAACAGAATAAAAAGTTGTACGACGAGCATAAGGCGATTTATTCTGCGCAATTTGGAAGAGTGGCTTTACATTTGCCATCTTCGGAATTTTCAAAGAAGGAAACGAATGTACGTATTAACGAATTCAATAAGGTAAAAGATTGTTCACTGGCTGCGTTGATGTTTCAGTATGGGCGCTATTTGTTGATTTCGTCCTCGCAGCCAGGCAGTCAGCCGGCTAATCTTCAGGGAATATGGAATAAGGATTTATATGCACCCTGGGATAGTAAGTACACAATTAATATCAATGCGGAGATGAATTACTGGCCGGCAGAGGTGACTAACTTGTCGGAAACTCATGTGCCATTTTTTCAAATGGCGCATGAACTTTCCGTAACAGGTAAAGAAACAGCTCGTATGTTATATGGAGCCAAAGGATGGGTGGCACATCATAACACGGATATCTGGCGGGCTGCCGGACCGGTGGATTTTGCCGATGCGGGTATGTGGCCTAATGGAGGAGCCTGGGTAGCTCAACATCTTTGGCAGCATTATTTATATTCGGGTGATAAGAATTTTCTTCGTGAATATTATCCTGTGTTGAAAGGTACGGCTGATTTCCTCTTGTCATTTATGACTAAGCATCCTCGGTATGGTTGGAGAGTGACTGCACCTTCTGTCTCTCCGGAACATGGACCGAACGGAGTATCAATTGTAGTCGGTTGCACGATGGATAACCAAATAGCTTTTGATGTATTGAGCAATACTCTTCGTGCTGCACGGATTATAGGGGATAGCAAGGCATATTGTGATTCTCTTCAGTCTCTAATAAATCAGTTGCCTCCTATGCAAATAGGACAATATAATCAGCTTCAGGAATGGCTGGAAGATGTGGATGACCCGAAAGACCAGCATCGTCATATATCTCACTTGTATGGACTGTATCCAAGTAATCAGATTTCTCCTTACCGGCATCCAGAATTATTTCAGGCTGCTAAAAATACATTGCTGCAAAGAGGTGATATGGCTACGGGCTGGAGTATTGGTTGGAAAATTAATTTCTGGGCACGTATGCTGGATGGAAATCATGCGTATAATATCATTCGGAATATGCTTTCATTGTTACCTTGCGACAGTCTGGCAGGTAAGTATCCTTTAGGGCGTACGTATCCCAATATGTTTGATGCACATCCACCTTTTCAGATAGATGGAAATTTTGGCTTTACAGCAGGAGTGGCAGAAATGCTTTTGCAGAGTCATGATGGTGCAGTGCATTTACTTCCAGCCGTACCTGATGAATGGCAGGATGGAAATGTAAAAGGCTTGGTGGCACGAGGAGGTTTTGTCGTAGATATGGATTGGAAAAATGTGCATCTTACCAAGGCTGTAATTTGTTCGCGGATAGGTGGAACTATACGTTTGCGGTCGTATGTTCCTTTGAAAGGCAAAGGTTTGAAGCGTGCTTCAGGGGATTGTCCGAATGAATTACTTTGTCAGGCTGAAGTTGCTTCACCTTTAATATCGAAGAAACTCTCGAATCCGGAAAAGCCTGAACTAAAGAGAATCTATGAATATGACTTGAAAACAGAACCGGGAAAGCGGTATGTCGTGTATGCAAAGTAAAGAATTAACAGAATGAATCATTTGTAATAGAATAAAATCATGAAAAAACACTTTTTGCTAGCTTGTCTGTTAATGGCTATGGGAGGCGTGTACCCTGACGTAGTCAATGCCCAGTGTGGTGACAATGGAGATGGAACTTTTTCTAATCCTGTATTTTGGGCAGATGTTCCTGATCCGGATGTGATACGTGTAGGGGATGACTTTTTATATGGTGAGTACAACCATGCATTTGGTTCCGGGAGCGCCGATCATGCACTCAAAAGATTTGGTCAACTGGGAAATCGTAAGTTATCTGTATGATCGGTTGGATGATAAACCGAATTATGACTTGAAAGAAGGAACTGTATATGGACGTGGCCAGTGGGCTACTTCTTTGCGTTACCATAATGGAACATATTATGCTTATTTTTCTCCGAATGACACCCCTTACAAAGGATATGTGTATACCACTTCTGACCCTAAAAAGGGATGGACATTGTCGTCACGTATTCCTCATTTTCATGATGCATCTTTGTTTTTTGATGACGATGGGAAAGCTTATATCTTTTATGGTACCGGACAGTTGCGTGAACTGAAGCCGGATTTGAGTGATGTCATGCCGGGAGGTGTGGATATGAAGATATTCGAAAGAGATAAAGAGGAAAATGCTTTACTGGAAGGTAGTAGGGTGATAAAACACGATGGGAAGTATTATTTTGCTGATGATTTCATGGCCTCGAGGAGGTAAACGCAGACAAGTATGTTACCGGGCAGATAAAATTACCGGTCCTTATGAGAAAAAGGTGATATTGGAAGATGCATTTGCTGGTTTTCCGTACGTGGCACAAGGTACGATTGTAGATGATGGAAAAGGAAATTGGTATGGAGTTATTTTTCAGGATCGTAATGGGGTAGGTCGTGTGTTGACTGTGATGCCTTGTCGATGGGTAGACGGCTGGCCGATGTTAGGAGATGAAAATGGACATGTGCCGGCTACAATGTCTAAGCCTGTACAAGGATATTCTTCTGAAGGATTGGTAGTGAGTGATGATTTTAGTGGCGAAAAGCTAAAATTAAACTGGCAGTGGAATCATAATCCGATGAATGAATGTTGGTCATTGAATGCACGTAAGGGATATTTACGGTTGACGACCGGACGAGTTGTGGATAATTTGTTTGTGGCACCTAATACTTTAACTCAACGTATGGAAGGGCCGAAATGTTCTGGAGTGGTTTGTATGGACCTTTCGGGCATGAAGGACGGTGATGTGGCCGGATTGAGTGCATTTAATGGAGATGCTGGAATTTTAGCTGTCACTTGTCAAGGAAGCCAGAAGTATTTGACTATGAAAACAGAAAGTGTCAAATTGGATGATAAAAATAAGTCTGTAACAGGTATTGATCGAAATGAAATTCAAAAGGTAGAATTGACATCGGATGTGATATACCTTCGTTTGGATGGGGACTTCAGATTGAATAAGGATATAGCTTCATTCTATTATAGTTACGATAATAAAGACTGGAAGAAAATTGGAACTGATTTCAAGATGATTTTTGATTATCGTCGTTTCTTTATGGGCACTAAGTTTGCTTTGTTTAATTATGCGACAAAGAGTCTGGGTGGTTTTGTTGATATCGATTTCTTTGAATATCAGCATATAAAGAAATAATAGAACAGGTTTTGCAGCCGAGAATCTGATAAAAGAAAAGTGAGAAAATAGTGTGGCTGGTGGAATCTTTATGTTGCGCCTGCTTACAGAATGATGTGTAATATTACGTTTCCCTTTTAGTCGTTTTATCTGCACTAAAAGGGAAACATAAACAATAAAACTAATGTCTATGATAAAACGTGTATTATTGTCATCGTTTACTGCGATGATTTGTATGACAAGTTTATATGCAAGTGAAAAAGAGGTGCTGAGTCCTGATGGACGTTTGAAGGTAGTAGTGTCAGATGAAGGTGGAATTCCTTCTTATCAGGTATTCTATGATGGAGTAACTTTTATTGAGAAATCTCCGTTGGGTATGAAGACTACTATTGGTGATTTTACATCTTCTTTATCACTCGGTAGTGAAATCAAGGAGACCTCTATCCGGAAGAACTACCGTTTACCGAACATAAAAAAAAGTAAGGTGGAGTATGCGGCAGAATCAGTAGTCGTTCCATTTACAAAAGAAGGGAGAACTGCTTTTGATGTGGAATTTCGGGTAAGTAATAATGACGTGGCCTTTAGATATACCGTTTATCCTAAGAAGGATATTTTGTGCTGTGTGATACAGCAGGAAACTACGGGGTTTGTCATGCCGGAAGGTACGACTACTTTTTTATGTCCACAAAGCGGACCGATGGGTGGTTTCGCCAGAACTTCTCCCAGCTATGAAACTCCATATACAGTAGATGATACGATGGGAAAAAATGGTTGGGGAGAAGGATATACATTCCCTTGCTTGTTTAAAAATTCAGATAAAGGTTGGATTTTAATTTCTGAAACTGGAGTAAACAGTTATTATTGCGGTAGTCGTTTGATGGGGCATGAAGATGGGTTGTATACCATTGGTTTTCCGCAGGAAGGTGAATTTAACGGCAATGGCACGATTTTTCCGGGAATTGCATTGCCGGGTAAGACTCCTTGGCGTACTATAACCTTGGGTTCTACACTGGCTCCTATTGTAGAAACAACTGTACCGTTTGATGTGGTAGAGCCGTTATATGAATCGTCGAAAGACTATACCGCAGAATACGGTTGTGGAACTTGGAGCTGGATTATTGCCGGAGATGCCAGTATGAATATGGATGACCAAAAGCGTTATGTAGATTTTTGTGCGGCTATGGGATATCGTACGGTGCTGGTAGATGCGCTTTGGGATACACAGGTAGGTTATGAGAAGATAGAAGAGCTGGCTGCCTACGCCAAACAGAAAAATGTAGGGCTATATTTGTGGTATAACTCCAATGGATACTGGAATGATGCCCCTCAAGGACCTCGTGGAAAAATGAGTAATATCATTGAGCGTCGGAAAGAAATGAAATGGATGCAACGTATAGGTATCAAAGGTATTAAGGTCGATTTCATAGGTAGTGACAAGCAGGTCACCATGCAGCTTTATGAAGACATTTTGGCTGACGCAAACGATTATGGATTGTTGGTTATTTTTCATGGATGTACCATTCCGCGAGGATGGGAACGTATGTATCCTAATTATGCGGCCAGTGAAGCGGTATTGGCCAGTGAAAACATGAATTTTTCTCAGGGAAGCTGCGATGCAGAAGCATTTAATGCATGTATCCATCCGTTTGTTCGTAATACGATTGGGAGTATGGATTTCGGAGGAAGTACTTTGAACAAATATTATAATGCGAAAAATGAACCGGGGGGACGGATGAGAGTTACGTCCGATGTGTTTGCATTGGCTACGGCAGTATTGTTTCAGAGTCCGGTGCAGCATTTTGCATTGGCACCTAATAACCTGACTGACGCTCCAGCTTGGTCCGTGGATTTCATGAGAAAAGTGCCTACTACTTGGGATGAGGTGAAGTTTATAGACGGTTATCCTGGAAAATATATTGTGATGGCACGTAAACATGCTGGTAAATGGTACGTGGCAGGAATTAATGCACAGGATGAAACTGTTAAATTAAAGGTAGATGTTTCAACTTTGTTTGCAGCAGGAGAAATCGTCAATTTGTATGAAGATAATGATAAACTGGCAGGCTCAGTCAAGGAACAGGTTATCAACAAGAAACAGACTTTGAATCTTTCTATTCCTAAAAATGGAGGTGTAGTGATTACCCGGAAGTAAATTGTTAATATTGGAATGATGATAAGGAATAAGATATTATTTTCAGTATTGGGAGGATTAATTTCTCCCATACTGATGGCACAGAATCCGATTGTACAGACCTGTTATACGACAGATCCTGCTCCTATGGTGCACGATGGCAGACTTTATGTGTATACAGGACATGATGAGGACAAAGCTGATTTTTTCTGGATGCAGGAATGGAGAGTGTATTCTACGGACGATATGGTGAATTGGACAGACCATGGCTCTCCGTTGGCCATAGAATCTTTTGAATGGGCAGATGACCGTGCATGGGCTGCACAGTGCGTAGAGCGTCAGGGTAAATTTTATTGGTATGTCTGTCTGCATTCAAAACTTACAGGAGCGATGGCTATCGGAGTGGCGGTAGGTGATTCTCCTGTGGGACCCTTCCGGGATGCCATCGGGAAACCGCTATGTGACGGCAGTTGGGATTATATTGACCCAACTGTGTATATTGATGATGATGGAAGGGCTTTCTTGTATTGGGGAAATCCGAATATTTATTATGCAGAATTGAATGAGGATATGATATCCATCAAGGGTGAGGTGAAGAAGCTGGAACAAACAGTGAACAGTTTCGGAGCTCCAAATCCGGATAAGCGTGTGAAGGGAGAAAAATACAAGGATATCTATACGGAAGGTCCTTGGTTTTATAAGCGAAAGGATAATTATTATTTGCTGTATGCGGCAGGGGGTGTTCCGGAACATATTGCGTATTCCATGAGTAAATCGCCCGTTGGTCCCTGGAAATATATGGGAGAAATTATGCCTTTGCAGGATACGGGTTCATTTACGAATCATTGTGGGGTGATTGATTATAAAGGGAACTCTTATTTCTTTTATCATACCGGAAAATTACCTGGAGGTGGTGGATTCGGACGTTCTGTGGCTGTAGAACAGTTTGAATACAATGCAGACGGAACATTCCCTGTTATTAATGCTACGCAAGAAGGAGTAAAACCGGTAGGTTCTCTAAATCCTTATCAGCGAGTAGAAGCGGAGACTATGGCTTTTTCTGAAGGTGTGAAGACGGAGCCGAATGATCGGACAGGAATTTATGTATCAGACATTCATAATGGTGATTATATAAAGGTCAGAGAAGTCGATTTAGGCAAAAAGGGTGCCAGCAAGTTAGAAGTAAGTGTGGCCAGTGCATTGAGAGGCGGAATAATTGAAGTGTATGCCGACAGTATTGGTGGCACGTTGATTACAGAAATACAAGTACCTCATACCGGAGGATGGGAAGCCTGGAAGACTTTAGAAACAGCGGTGAAACAGGGTGAACAGGCTGTTTCAGGTACACATGATTTATATTTCTGTTTTAAGGGTAGAAAAGGCTGCAAGCTTTTCAATTTTGATTGGTGGAAATTGGTAGAGTAATTAGTTTTTAATGATACATAGGGAAAAATCGATTTGATAAACTTAAATATTGAATATTATGAATATTAGCAAGATTTTGTTACTGTGTAGTGGTTGTGGACTGTTGAATTGTCTGAATGTAAATGCTCAACGACCTATTATTCAAACGAAATATACTGCCGATCCGGCACCGATGGTATACAATGATACGGTATTTCTTTATACGACGCATGATGAAGATGATGCCGAAGGGTTTAAAATGCAGGATTGGTTGTTGTATACTTCTACCGATATGGTTAACTGGACTGATCATGGGGTTGTTGCTTCTCTCAAGAGCTTTGATTGGGTGAAGCGTGATAATGGAGCTTGGGCTGAACAGGTAGTTGAGCGCAATGGTAAGTTTTATATGTATTGTCCGATTCATGGAAATGGAATCGGTGTGCTTGTTTCCGACAGTCCTTATGGACCATTTAAGGATCCTCTTGGAAAGCCTCTTGTATGGCAGAAAGAACATTGGGATGATATTGATCCTACCGTGTTCATCGATGAGGATGGGCAAGCTTATATGTATTGGGGAAATCCCAATTGTTATTATGTGAAATTAAATGAAGACATGATTTCATATTCTGGAGATATTGTAAAGCTAAAAGAAACTCCGGAGCATTATCAGGAAGGTCCGTGGTTCTATAAACGTAATGGACATTATTATTTGGCTTTTGCTTCTACCTGTTGTCCGGAGGGAATAGGGTATGCAATGAGTGATAGTCCTACAGGACCATGGAAAACGAAAGGATACATTATGCGCCCTACGGAGAGAACCAGAGGCAATCATCCTGGTATTATGGATTATAAGGGGAAATCGTATGTCTTTGGATTGAATTATGATTTGTTAAAACTGGAAACGAATACTCATTATGAACGCCGTTCGGTGTCAGTGGCAGAAATGCACTATAATGAAGATGGAACTATTCAAGAAGTACCTTATTGGGCGGATACCAAGCTGGAGCAGATTGGTACTTTTAATCCGTTCCGTAAGGTAGAAGCTGAAACTATGGCTTGGGGATATGGATTGAAAACTGCTCCGAATGCAGATAAGTCTCTTTCGGTGGTAGATGTGAACAATGGAGAGTACATCTGTGTACGTGGAGTGAACTTTGGAAAGAATAAAGCTCGCCGTTTTGAAGTTTCCGCATTGCCTCTTGAGGGAGGAAATCTGAAAATTCGTTTGGATGCTCCGGATGGAAAGATTGTGGGAAACGTGAATATACCGCAGGGAAATGAAACATCTAAGTATGAACTTTATTCTTGTGAGGTCAATGCGGTCAGTGGCATACATGATTTGTACCTTAGTTTTGAAGGAGAGAATAATAAGGATTTATTTGAACTGGATTACTGGAAATTCTGATATTAGTTTACAGCATAAATAGAGTATATATGATAAAAAAGATTTTAAGAAAAGATATAAAGTTGTCTTTACTAAATATTCGATGGTGCAGAATTATGCAGGGAGTGGTTTTGTTGTCTGGTTTGGCAGTAAATGCACAAAACCCCATTATCCAAACATCTTATACGGCTGATCCGGCTCCTATGGTATACAATGACAAGCTATATCTTTATACAAGTCACGATGAAGACGGTTCTACGTGGTTTACCATGAACGACTGGAAACTTTATTCCACGGATGATATGGTGAACTGGACCGAACATCCCACTCCTTTGTCATTCAAGACATTTGAATGGGCAGGTGGAGATGCATGGGCTGCCCAGTGTATTGAACGTGACGGTAAATTTTATATGTATGTACCTGTGACGGACCGTAAAGGTGAAACGGCTATTGGAGTGGCTGTGGCTGATAGTCCTTACGGGCCTTTTTATGATCCGATAGGGGCTCCTTTGGTACGAGCTGATTATGGCAATATAGATCCTACGGTCTTCATTGATGAAGATGGACAGGCTTATCTTTATTGGGGAAATCCGAACTGCTATTATGTGAAACTGAATAAGGATATGATATCTTATAAAGGGGATATACATGCGGTACTGATGAAGCCGGAAGCTTTTGGACGCAGGGAGGGAGATCCACAACGTCCTACTTTGTATGAAGAGGCTCCGTGGCTGTATAAACGTAAGGGAATGTATTACCTCTTTTATGCTGGAGGACCGGTTCCTGAACATTTAGCGTATGCTACAGCTGAAAGTCCGGAAGGCCCGTGGAAGTATGGAGGTACTTTGATGGCTACAGAAGGAGGAAGTTTTACCAATCATCCTGGAATTGCCGATTTCAGAGGAAAAACTTATTTGTTTTATCACGATGCTTCTCTTCCTGGTGGAAGTGGCTTTACTCGTTCTGTGTGTGTTAGGGAACTTGATTTCCAGTCTGATGGAAAAATTCCTTGCATGAAGATGGTGAAAGAGGGTGTTACGAAGAGTTTAAAACCTCTTTGTCCGTACCAGAAGGTGGAAGCGGAAACAATGGCATGGTCAGAAAAGATGAAGAGCGCTTATAATCCTCAGGTAGGAGTCTTTATTACAGCCTTAGCAGATGGAGCTTATACGAAAGTACGGGCTGTTGATTTCGGTGAGAAAGCTCCTTCTCGTTTTTCTGTTCGTTTGTCTACCACTCACAATGCGGAAATTACTATGGAAGTACGTCTTGACGGGCTGGACGGACAGGTGTTAGCTAAGATTAAAGTACCACGAACTGGGGGAAGTGATCGTTGGCGGATGATGGAAGAACAGATTCCACAGGTAACAGGTGTACACGACTTGTATTTTATTTTTAAGGGAAAGGCTCCGAAAGATTTGGCTTATTTTGATTATTGGAAGCTGAATTACTGATGATATTGCGTATGCTATGAACAGGGTTAATTTATTTTTATTATCCGTTTTCACTTGTGTAGGGTGGAGAGGAGAATGTTTGGCCGGGAATGATCCCGGCCTCTCGTCTACTAATGAGTTGCAGGAATGGACGTTGGAAAAGCAGGAGACTGAGCAGGTAACTTTTCGATTAGCAGACACTCTGTTGAAACTTCGTCCGCTGACCAACAACGCTGTAAGAGTGATTCGAAGCATGGGCATAGCTCATGAAGTTCCAGAATTAGTATATCTTCCAAAGAAGGTTCCTGATTATGTACTGAAAAAGGAGAAGGATAGTTATATTTTGTCTTTAAAGAATTTGAATGTCAGGTTTTCTGTATCTGACGGACGGATTTCGTTCCTTTCTTCTGGTGGCAAGGAAATTGTAGGAGAGGAGGCGAGTCTGATAGAGTCTTCTTCAGTGCAAGGAGAAAAAACGTATGTTTCTACGCAGACTTTTCATTCTCCGTTTGATGAGTGTCTTTACGGGTTAGGACAGTTTCAGGATGGTTATTTGAATGTGCGTGGTTTAACCAGAAGACTGACCCAGGTTAATACACAGATAGCCATTCCTTTTGTGATGTCGAATAAAGGATACGGACTTTTGTGGAATAATTATGGTTTGACAGATTTTAATCCTGCTTCTTCGGTAGTTGCACTTCAGAAAACGGGGTTGGGAGGAAATAAAGTAACCGTGAATGTGACTTCTACTGAAGGGGGGAAGGAGGAAGTGCGTGAAAGTAATGTATTTGTGGGTAAGTTGAAAGTAGAATCAGACGGACAGTATGCTTTGATGCTGGATGTGGGAAGTGTAATGGCGCGTAGACATAATCTGGCAATTGATGGGCATACGGTAGTCGACATGAATAATCTCTGGTTGCCACCTACAGTTTCCATATTGGTAGATTTAAAAGCGGGAGAGCATAATTTAAGGGCTGAATTGACCAAAGAGGATGCACCTAAAGTGTATTTTAGAAAAGTAGATGAAACTACTACTTTTCGCTCTCCGGTATCGAATGGAATAGATTATACTTTCTTTGCAGGAACAGCCGATGAAGTGATTGCTTCTTATCGGGAAGCGACAGGAGAAGTCCCTATGTTGCCAGCGTGGGCTTTGGGATACATTCATTGCCGGGAACGTTTTCATTCTCAAAAAGAAATTCTGGAAACGGCTTCCGAATTTCGAAGAAAAAAATTGCCGGTTGACTTGATGGTACAGGACTGGCAGTACTGGGGAAAATATGGATGGAATGCCATGCGTTTTGACGAGATAGATTATCCTGCACCTCGGGAAATGACCGACAGTCTTCACCGGATGGGCATGAGATTGATGTTGTCGGTTTGGTCGAAAGTGGACCAGAATTCTGTGTTAGGAAAACGTTTAGCTGATAAGTCCTATTACATACCAGGTACTCCTTGGGTTGACTTTTTTTAATCCGGAAGTCTGCTTCTTTTTATTGGAAAAACTTTCGGGATAGTCTGGTGCTTCCGATAGGAATAGATGCTTGGTGGCTGGATGCAACGGAGCCGGAAAATGACGATTTGGTAGGACGTAGGGTAAACCATTCCACTTTCCCCGGAGAAGTGTTCCGGAATGTGTATCCACTTGTGGTCAACAAAACGATATATGAAGGTTTACGAGGTCTTTCCACTGATGAGGGAAAACAACGTGATTCTATTTCTCGGACTATTCTGCTTACCCGTAGCGGATTTCCTGGCATTCAGCGATATGGGGTTGCTACTTGGTCAGGAGATGTCGGGAATGACTGGGATACATTTCGTCGTCAGATTGTTGCAGGACTGGGTATTTCTGTTTGTGGTCTGCCTTGGTGGACTTATGATGCTGGAGGATTCTTTCGTCCGGGCGATGCACAGTATACAGATGCACATTTTCATGAGCGTTTTTCCAGATGGCTTCAGACTTCTGTCTTTTTACCTTTGATGCGTGTACATGGGTATATGACTAATACTGAGTTTTGGAATTATGGAGATAAAGTGACGGATATGGCTCGTAAATCATTGGAGCTGCGTTACCGCCTTTTACCATATATCTATTCTGAAGCAGCATGGGTCTCATTGGGAAATGGTACGATGTTACGTCCTCTGATGATGGATTTCCCTCAGGATACTCAAGCTTTATCTTTGAAATATCAATATATGTTTGGTCGGTCTCTGCTGGTTTCTCCTATAGTGGAAGAGGGACCTGTCGTGTGGAAGACATACCTGCCTGCCGTTCAGGGTGGATGGTATGATTTCCATGACAACCAGTATATGTCAACGGGTTGGGTTCAGACTTCAGTCTCTCCGGACTACATTCCTGTATTTGTCAAGGCTGGCACTGTCTTGCCTTTGTCATCAGGATATGCAGAAAATGCGCAGAAAGCCTTGAAATCAGATTTGGAGATACGTGTTTATGCAGGAACAGATGGAACCTATCAATTGTATGAGGATGAAGGTACAGACTACAACTATCAAAAAGGAGGATATTCTTGCATTCGTCTGTTTTGGGATGATGCGCATTCCATTTTGATTATTGGTAAACGGAGTGGTCAGTATGAGGGGATGGAACCGGTGCGGAACCTTAAGATTGTAAAAATAGCCTTGTCCTCAGATGGAAAATCGAACGTAACAGAAAAGTCTGTAGTCTATAAGGGTGAGGAGTTAAAAATAGCTTTTTGATAAAAATAAATAGAGATAACTGTTGAATATAAATTTTGAACTAATGGAAGTGAAAAGAATGTTTGTGACATTGACATCATTGATGGCTTTGTCTTTGGGACCTGTTTCTGCACAGGCTCAGACTGGAACCGAGAAGGTGAATGAGAAGTTTCATATCTATCTTTGTTTAGGACAGTCGAATATGGAGGGAAATGCAAAAATAGAAGCGTGTGATACGGTGAATGTAACTCCGCGTTTCAAGGTGCTTCAAGCTGTAGATTGCCCGGATTTAGGACGGGAAAAAGGTAAGTGGTACACTGCTGTTCCTCCTTTGGCAAGATGTGGAACGGGTTTAACTCCAGCAGACTATTTTGGACGAACATTGGCAGATAGCCTTCCAGCTGATGTAGAAATAGGTGTTATTAATGTGGCTGTGGGAGGATGTAGAATAGAATTATTTGATAAGGATAATTATGCTTCGTATGTGGCCGGATCTCCAGATTGGTTAAAAAATATGGTCGCTGAGTATGATGGAAATCCTTATGCAAGATTAATCGAGCTTGCTAAACAAGCTTCTCGGTGTGGAGTTATAAAAGGTATACTTCTTCATCAAGGAGAATCCAATACCGGAGATCCGGATTGGCCGATGAAGGTAAAAAAAGTATACGATAATATTCTTTCAGACCTTGGTTTGCAGCCTAACTCATTGCCTCTTTTAGTTGGTGAGCTTGTTTCTGAAGGGCAAGGGGGAGCTTGTGCATCGATGAATCCGGTGATTCAGAAATTACCTGAAACGATTCCTGTAGTACATGTGGTTTCTTCTGAAGGATGTGAGGCCGTATCCGATCGATTGCATTTTAGTGCAGCTGGCTATAGAGAACTTGGCAAGAGATATGCCCTTACCATGCTTGAACTTTTGAAAAAGAGTAAGTAATAGGGTATTATACGAAGAGAGGAGATAGACTCGGTCAACCCCGTCTATCTCCTCTCTTTTTATTCATCTTTCTTCTCCTCTTCTTTTTCTTTACAGCGTTCCGTATATTTACTGGGGGATACTCCGTACAATTCTTTGAATGCATTGGAGAAGTAAGTTGTATTGTTGAAACCTACCAGTTGGGCTATTTCAGACATACTGTAATTCTTCTCAGATTTCAGCAGGATTTCAGCTTGTTTCAGTCTGATATTCCTGATAAAATCCCGGGTAGACTGGTTGGTCAGTTCTTTTAGTTTTCTGTATAGGTGTACACGACTTATACCCACTTCGGCTGCAATCATTTCTGCATTTAAATCTGGATTATTCAGGTTCTTATTGATTACTTTTAGAACCTTTTGCATCAGCTTTTCATCTGCAGACTGAGGTTGTGCCACTTCAATATTGTCGTTTTGTTCTTGTTTTCCGCTAAAGTTATTGCGTAATATTTCTCTGTTTTTAATCAGGTTTTCAATAGTTGTTATTAAAATATCCAGGTTGAAAGGTTTGGCTATATAGGCGTCTGCTCCTAGGGAAAGTCCTTCGATATAATCCTTTTCACTGTTTTTGGCGGTAAGAAGGATTACCGGGATATGATTGGTTTTGATATTCTGCTTTAATTTACGAAGCAACGTGATGCCGTTCACTTCTGGCATCATGATGTCACTTAGAACCAAATCAGGCATGTGGTGCATAATAAGGTCGAGTGCTTCCTTCCCGTTGCTACAACTTAACACACGGAAATGACTTCCTAATTCAGTGAGCAGATAATTTCGTATCTCATCTTCATCTTCTACAATTAATATAGAATGCTTTTTCCTGATTACTTTTTTAGTGCCGTCTTCGCTATTTTCGTTTTCTTCAATAGAAGCCGGAATATGTTGCAGAGGCTGATCTTCAATGGATGGTTGCTCTGAAATATTCTTATTACTATTCTGATAAAGCTCTTCGGTTGACAGATGGCTACATCCCAATGGAATATGGATGGTAAAACTACATCCGGACTTGTTTTCATTGTTCTTGACCGTGATAGTACCATGATGCATCTTTATGAGCGACATAGATAGATGAAGCCCGATTCCGGTTCCTTTGCTTCGTGACCGGTCATCGCTTATCTGATAGAATCTTTCAAAAATACGTTCCATCTCACTTTCCTTTATGCCGGTTCCATTGTCTTCAATAATGATTTCTGCATAGTTATTCAATGGATAAACATTTGAAGAGTTATTGACGGAGTTGATATATATGTTGATTTCTCCTTCATTCTGGATATGTTTGAAGGAGTTTGAGAGTAAATTAAAGATTACTTTGTCAAAGTTATTAGGATCCAGCCAAACTTTCAGGCTCTCCATTTGGGTTATAATGTTTAATTTAGCTCCTTTAGCAGCTGCTTGATATGCAAATGTATTTTTTATGTCATTGATAAAGCTGATTAAATCCACTTCTGTGAAACTTAGCTTCATTTGGTTCTTATCTATCTTTCTGATGTCCATTAATTGGTTGATCAGGTTTAGAATTCTTTGCGCATTACGTTCTATCAATGAATAGCTTTTTTGTCTTTCGCTGTCATTATCTGTAGAGATTAATTTCTGTAATGGACTGATGATTAAAGACATCGGAGTTCTGATTTCATGAGAAATATTAATGAAGAACTGTAATTTACTTTCATTAATCTCTTCCAGATGTTTGTGTTTTAGCATCTCCTGTCTTACTCTGTATTTTTCTTTAGCCTGATGTATGAAGATGGCTATTATACTAATGATGATTAAGATATAGATAACCCATGCCAGACCGGAGTTGTACCATGCAGGATGTATATTAATGACTATTGTCTTTATTTTAGATTCAGAAGTGCCATTGATTGCTTTTACTTTAAATTCGTATTTTCCTACAGGAAGATTACTGAAGGAAACACGGGAGCTTCCTTTGGGCAAAGAGTTCCATGTTCCATTATTCATGGAATATAAATAGTTCTGTGGGGAAATGAAATTGTCTGTAGCAAATTCTATATAAAACGAATTGTCATAGTGGGACAGATTGATTTCTTGGGTATGAAATATATCATTATCTATCACATGATAACTTCCAGATTGGGTCATTTCGTTGACAGCTTTATCATGCAGATAGAAACCGGTAATTCTTATATTGCTTTGAAACTTCTGTGTTTCGATGTCATTCGGGTTAAAAAAGACAATGCCATTGGTTCCCCCAAACAGAATTTTTCCGTCGGGAGATATGCAATAGGCATTTCTTGAAAATTCATTATTGTATAATCCGTCTGATGCAAAGAAAGGAATAAACGATTTGTTATGTGAATTATATTTGGCAATTCCCTGACTTGTACTTACCCATATATCCTTGTTTTTATCCACAATGATTGATGAGATCAGATTATTGGGGAGTCCATTGTGAGTTGTAAATTTCTCAATTATATTCAAATTATAATCCATTACATAGATTCCTTCCGGGGTTCCTGCCCATATATGGTCGTCTGGCCCTTGTGCAATGGTATTTATACTTAAGCCTATGAGCACTTTTTCCTTACCTACGACTTTGAGCTTCTCAGTATCTATGCATTTAATACCATCATAAGTACCTATATACAATCGTCCGTTTGGAATATACAATAAAGTATTAATCCATTGATTGATTTCTTTCTCTGATAGAGCCTGATGTACTTTCAGGTCACTATAAGAAGCCGATGAAGCTGGTAAATCTACATAATAAAGCCCTGTTCCCATTGAACAGAGCATCTCTTTACTATCTTATATATATTATAACCAAACTATTCTTTTTTGTAAATAATATCCTTATTACGAAACAGCCTTTCCGCATTTGCCCTCGTCGCCTGTTCTACTTCCTCCGGCGTGATCCCTCTTAATTCTGCGATCTTTTTAATCACAAACGGGATGTATGAAGAATCGTTTCGCTCCCCGCGGTACGGCTCCGGCGCCATATACGGACAGTCCGTCTCAAGAAGGATCCGATCAAGCGGAATCTCCTGTACGGTCTCCTTTAACTTTTTCGCATTTTTAAAAGGTCACAACACCGCCGACACCGATATAATATCCCATTTTTATAAATTCCTGTGCCATCTCTTTCGAATAAGAATAACAGTGGATCACTCCCGGTATCTCCTCCGCATGTACTGATTTCATCACTTCCATAGTATCCGCTGCCGCATCTCTGGAATGGATGATGACAGGAAGTGACGCTTCTCTTGCCATTTTCATCTGTTCCGCAAACCAGTATCTCTGCTGTTTTTGTACTTCCGGTTCTTTATCCCAGTAATAATCCAGCCCGATCTCTCCGACCGCAGCTACTTTTTCTTTTTTGGTCTGCTCTTTCAGCCATGCAAATGTTTCCTCATTCAGGCCACTGATATCGCTCGGATGTACACCGACTGCTGCATAGACAAACGGATACTTCTCCGACAGTGCAAGCGTTGTTTTGGTAGATTCGATTGAGGCACCGACATTGATAATCGTTCCTACACCACGCCCTGGCATAGATGTGATCAGCGCATCCCTGTCCTCCTCAAACCGTTCATCATCATAGTGTGCATGTGTTTCAAATATCATAATTATATTTCTCCTTTATTTACCTGCATGAGTACCGGGATTTTTCCAATGATCTCACCGCCAGGTACACTCTGTCCACCATATACAGCCTCGATTACCGGTGCAATCCCTTCATCTGAAATCCTGCTTTAAATATATACCCTTTTACGCCAAGTTCCAATACTTTTACAATATATTTTAGATCTGTCTTTTTAATTTAACCGGAAGTTTCAATGGCATTTTCTAACTGTTTCATGCTGTCCATCATCTTTACGACTTTCGGATTTTAAAGCCTCTGAATCCTCCATCTGCTGTCCAAGGAAGCGATTTATTTCCTCCGTGGATCTTACGGTATGTTCAGAAGAATCCCCGATTGCACGTATTTTATCTAACACTGCATGTCTTCTACCGTTCATCTCATCCACTTTTCCCGATATCTCATCCAGTTTCTGTATCATACTCTCCATGACGCTGCTCATGTTTCCAAATGCCTCCATGGTATATCCGGCACTCTCTACCATTTCATTGACTTTGCCGCTTGTCTCCATGACACATTCCCCGGACTGCAGAACTTCATTTTTCATTTCCGCTACGGTCATGATCAGGGATCTCATTCTTGTAATGGTATGAAATAATGCCTCGGAAAGTTTTTCCAAAACTCTCCACCTTTTTTCCGTTTCTCTTTTTCCTGTACCGTAAGATCTCCGTTTGCCACACGATCAAGTCTTCCGATACTTTTTCTGATATTGCGCGTAATGCCTGCCGTGATCACGGTTGCAATAAGCATGGCTGCAATGCATGCCGCAACGATCATAGCGATCGTGATATCCCGGATATCTTTCGTTCCTGCGGTAATGTACTCAATCGGCACCATCACAACAATTTTTCCACCTGTCACGGAACTCTCTGCACTCATATAATAATAACGTCTGCCATCCACTTTTACATAACTGCTGCTTTCTGCTGTATCTATCAGACCACTGTCAACCGGATTATTTACGCTGATCATCCTGCCATCTGCAGTCATATCTATGGCTGTAAGCGCTGATTTTTCATAGTTCTGGGTAAGTCCCTCATAAGATTTCTGATACGAAACAACACCTATTATGATAATAAAAATAATGGGTACTAAAAATCCCGTTATTAACTGCAGTCGGATCGAGCTGTGCGGTACAACGATTTTTATCTGATGCAGTTTTCTTTTTTTCGACATAAAAAAAGCCTCCCATCTTTTTATCTTTATCATAAAAGGACGAAAGGTTTTATAAAATGTCTTATTTTTTAATTGAGTATCGTTTTTTTTATTAAATGGAAATATTAATATTCTCTACCGGACTCTGTCCTGCTGCAGGTGCAGTTTGCGCCGAAGCACCTGTATAAGCAGCGGATGTGCCCTGCGACAATGTACCGGTATCACCGCTCATTGTCTGATCTGTCTCTAGCTCTGCATCCTGCTGCGCCTGCATCTTAATCTGTGCCTCCGTCAGCTGTAAATTTGTGGATTCGGCAGACAGACTCACGATCACACCGGAATCCGGCGATATATCAGACGTATTGCGGTTTCCCATCTGGTCTTTGATGTATTTCATATCCGCTTCACTGATCTTGCTTTGCTCCTGACGTCTGTGACTGTTGCGCTTCTGCCGTATCTCGATCCTTTTTGCCTTTTCTTTCTGTACGTTCTGGATCTCTTCGATTGCAATTTTTTCCTTTAACTCGCGTTCTTTATTTGCTGCACGGCGCTTGATCTCACCTTTCTTCTGTCGTCACCTCAGACTTGTTTTCGCTTTTATATTTTCTATTTTCTATCTCTTCCTGTTTCAAATGACGCACTTTAAGCTGCGCACACTCTACCATCCGTCTTGCATGTGCAACTGCTGCAGATATTTCCTTGCTGTCGTATTCTCCCGTTGCGGCATACCGCTGCAAAGTGGCAAGCCTGCTTTTTGCCTTCGTCAGCGCATTTGCTGCCCCCTGCGGTTTCTTTGCACGCAAAAGCTGATTGGAAACTTCCTTATAGTTATAATTCAGTTTTTTCTTTGTGCCGCTGCTTTTGCTCTTTCCACAGACGTACTCAATACGCGCACGCGAATCCTTATTTGCATTTTTAATAGTCAATGTTCCAGCCATTGCCACTGCCCCCGTGGTGCTCCCGGCACTGTTCACCGAAACTCCCATAACTCATATTCCTCCCTGACGTCATGACAGGGATCACATAATATTTTTTACCCGCTTTGCGCGTGCCTGTCATGAAAAATGAATCCATTCATATATCTTTAACATCGGCAAAACTGCACAAAATAATTACCTTCAATTTACATGATATGACACATCCAGAGCGTTTCCGCAATGTTAACCATACAAAACAATCCCAATATTACTGCAGACATATTTAAGACCAGTACCGGCACTTCTTTTCTGATCTGCCCGCGCATCTGTCTGATACAGAAAAGACAGACCGCCATCAGAATAAAATACAGGTAAATATACCGGCCGGTCCGCCGATGCATAGATCGTCGGCGAAAAACCCATGACAATACCGGATGCAAGCCCGACACCAAGTATGGCAATCGTATAGAAATACGTTTCCAGCTTTTCTCTCATCAGGCAAAACAGTGCATAGGACATTCCTGCCACCGTCACGATCAAAATATCACCGGAACCAGTTCGCAGATCTTAAATCCATTCCGCTGTCTGCTTTGGTATGATAAATATTTTTTCATACCATCGGATGCCCGGTGCGGATCATGTGCATATCCAAGGATACAAAATACCGGAACAGATGCAGCAGCGTTTTTATCAAATTTTTTGTTTCAGTCCGACCAATACGGCAAGCACGGCCGAGACGATCAGGAAAAATACTGTTGACCCTGCGCAACAAAAAA
>ENA-OQDC01000529-OQDC01000529.1-human-gut-metagenome-genome-assembly--contig:-NODE-529-length-26201-cov-4.992330_pt1 | contig 26201 bp, 26 predicted proteins | sample MGYA00242770_ERZ504601 | MGnify/ENA primary metagenome ERZ504601 (study PRJEB26092, sample SAMD00036305) | human gut metagenome | host: Homo sapiens | study: EMG produced TPA metagenomics assembly of...
GCAATATTGGTAATCTTAAATGAATCACCGAATACCACTGTTGCAAATCCTTTGATATTGCTGCCCTCTTTTGCTCTTACTTCGTTTACCTTAATTGAATACTTCATATGCTATTCCTCGCTTTCTTTTTGTTCTTTGTTTTGCTCCGGTATGATAAGCTCACACCAAAGCTGTTCTATCTGTTCACAAGACAATCTGCCATTAAGCCAGTTGCCAAGTGTAACGACCATTCCGTCCTGCTCGTAATAGAGCCACTCCTGTGTTTCAATGTTCCCCTCATACACGATAGTCACATCAAAATCAGGCATAAATAATCCTTCCTCTGCATCCCATACACAGGCTATTCCCTGTCTGAGTGTCAGATTCAGGCTTTCGACATACACAGACCAGCCGCTTACGACTATCTGCAAGTCATCATCAATCTCTGCAATATCATCCTCGATGTCAATTAGCTCTTCCATTTCCGATATTGCTTCTTCTATATCACCAAGTCGGTATCTCTTATTCATCCATCACCGCCTCCTTATAAATGCACCTGACCACAAAACGCATAGTACCCTTCTGTGAACAGGTAAAAAGAGTTAATTCCTTTTCCTCTCCTTGTGTCTTAATGCTGTTGTCATAAGGATTTACCACCTCTGTGTCTGTTACTTCATAGATATGAGTCTGTCCGTTTTTGTCGATAATTGTCACATCATCTCCTATGGAAATCTGATTTAGTGGTGTAAAAAATGTGCCATATCTGCTGCCATTGTGACCGCATAACACACAGTTGCCACTTTCTCCGATTCCTGCAGTCTCTTCTATATGACCAATCCCGGCATTAAGCACTTTACTTGTGGTTCCTTCCATTACCGGATACCTGATATCTAAGCCCGGTATCTCAATGATGCCGATAACACCGCCTTCTTTAAGAATGGCTTCATCCTCTTTACTAATGGAGGTTTGCTCTTCCTCCACATCTGTTTCTTCATCGTAATCATCCTCCAATGTCTGCTCAAATTCACTTATGAGCTGTTCTGTCTGTTTTTCTCCGGTTGCCCGCCAGAAAAAAGGGACTGCCATAATGGCAATCCCTGCTGTAATCAGTAGTCCTGCGACCACTTTTCTTATGCTCATATTATTCACTCTCCTATCGTGTTCTGCCCTCTCTGTCGGCTGGATAAGCACCTTTATCCTCTGCTACAATTGCTGCAGATTCCATTCTGTCATCAGCTTCTCTTTCTTCCTCCGGTCCGCTCAGGTCTGCATCCACAGCCTTTGCGTTCTCAAGGTCAAGCTGGGCATTCAGTTCACACTGCCTTGACAGCTTTTCTTCCAGTTCCTTGCTGTACGCAAATGGCTTGTCATACTCTGCCTTTGATGCTTCAAGGTCATTCTGGTACTGCTCAATCTTCTTTTCTAAGAAATCAATGTTCTCATGGAGTCCATTGAACAGGTTTTCCAGCTTTACCATGCTGCCGACCGGACTTGTGGAAAGTTCTGCCTTGTACTCAGTCTTTCCACGAAGCACCATATAATTGATGCCAAGGAAGTTCTTTTCCACAAGCAGCTCAAATCCATGGAACTTGCCGATTACAGTTGTCTCTCCGGTCTTACATTTGCTGATTGCTTCAAGCATCATCGTTCCGCCATCCACACGCTCTGTGTAGGTTGCTTTGCCTATGGTAATGGAAAATTCCGGATTATCAATCAGTTCTTTATCCCTTGCCTTTACATCTTCTCTTACATTGGCAAGCTTTTCTGTTGCTGTCTTAATAAGCTTCGGGTACTTAATCATAAAGTTATCCTGCAATCCATATCTCTGATTGTCATAGGATGCCTTTAAGAGCTTTAATCTCTGGACATCATTGTCAATCTCCATCTTTTCCTTGATTAAAGGATTGCCTGTGGCAACCGCTTTAATCTCTGCATAGGAAAGTGTTGCCTCATCGATATCCTCACAGCTTCGGCTTACAGCCTTGCTTGTCATGACCTGACTGATGAATCGCTGCTTATTTTCAACAAGCGACCAGTTGTATGCATCAAATGTCCCTTTGGTGACATATCTGTAGATTGCCACCTCTTCATTTTCATTACCCTGTCGTATGCCTCGTCCTTCCTCTGTTCATAGAAGAAGGCTTCCAAGGGCATCCACATGATGCATTGCAACAAGGTGTGTCTGCACATTGACACCTGTTCCACACTTGTCCGTTGAACCGATAAGAACCTTCTTTTTACCTGTCCTCATCTCCTTAAAAAGTGCGTCCCTTTGTGCATCCGTCTTGGCATCATGAATAAAAGCTATCTCATCTGCCGGAATACCATACTGGATCAGTGTTTCTTTCAGATAATCGTAGATGGTAAAGTCCTTATCTGGTCCCGGTGTGCCGATGTCCGAAAAAATAAGCTGGCAGCCTATATGACCATCAGCATTTCCTTTCTCATATTCTTTCCATACATTCTCCGCTACCTTATTGAGTTTTCCATCCGGATTGTTCGGCGCATCCTTATCAATCAGTCTGGCATCCGTTCCAAGAAGTCTTGCCTCATGGGTAATCTTTAGAAAGTTATCCACGCTTGGATCAACTCCACCGCCTCTGATACGCTCTGCCCTCACAACAAAGTCTTCCATAACCTGCTTTACATACCAGTCAGGCTCTGACTCCACTATGATAGGCTTGCCGCCACGAAGAGCCGGCACATCAAGGTCAAGCATGTCTGCGGTCTGCACATCTGCTACCTCACGGAAGATATTCATAAGCTCCGGCAGATTCGTAAACTTATTAAATCTGCTCTTAAAACGAAATCCGCTTCCCTCTACAGTAAGCTCCAGTGCTGTTGTCACTTCACCAAAGTTTGCTGCCCAAGAATCAAAGTGATAAATCCCCATCTCTTCAAGTGCCGCTTTCTGTAAGTAAAGCTGCATGACATACATCTCACACATGGTATTGGATATTGGCGTACCTGTCGCAAACACAATGCCTCTGCCATCATTTATCTCAGACAAATACTGGCATTTAAGCTGCATATCCGTTGACTTCTTCGCTCCACTGCTGCTGATACCTGACACATTATTCATCTTGGAAAAAATCGCAAGGTTCTTAAAATTGTGCGCTTCGTCAACCATGATAGAGTCCACACCAAGTTCCTCAAAGGTTATAAGGTCATCCTTCCTGCTCTCATCTGATAAGGATTTCAGCTGCTCCTCCAGCTTTTTCTCTGGCTTTCCATCTGTTTTACAGTCCAACGCTCCCCGTTACGCTCCTTCATCTCATCAATCGCATAGCTGATTTCATCAATCTGCTCATTGAGCATTCTTTCCTTTCTCTCTGCTGAGATCGGGATTTTTTCAAACTGCGAGTGCGACATGATGATACAGTCATAGTCACCTGTTGCAATCCTTGATACGAACTGCTTCCTGCGGCTCTTTTCAAAATCACGCTCTGTGGCAACCAGGATATTTGCTGACGGATAAAGCCTTAAAAACTCTGATGCCGTCTGACCGATAAGTGGCTTTGGAACAACCATGATCGTCTTATTGGCAAGTCCGAGTCTCTTCTGCTCCATACAGGCAGCCATCATCTCAAAGGACTTTCCGGCACCAACGCAGTGTGCCAACAGGGTGTTTCCTCCAAGAAGGATTCTTGCCACCGCATTCTTCTGATGTGGCTTTAACTCAATCGCCGGATTCATTCCCGGAAACTGTAAGTGACTTCCGTCATACTCACGCAGACGGATGTTATTGAATGTCTCGTTGTAATACTCCACATATTTCTGTCTTCGCTCCGGCTCTGCAAACAGCCATTCCTTGAACTTCTCCTTGATCATGTTCTGCTTTTCCCTTGCAAGCATTGTCTCGTTCTTATTGACTTCGTAATGATATTTGCCATCACCGTCATCAATCCTGTCCCTTACTGTTACAGTTTTAAGATTCAGCGTATCCTCAAAAATAGAATAAGCATCCATGCGGCTTGTACCATAAGTCTTAGTAGCTGCCACTGAATGCTTATCCATGCTCTTATTCTCGATGAACCATTCCATGCTCATCTTATTTAAGTGTACCTGAATGCCTGTATTGTAAAACTGGCTTCTGACTGCCCTTGCTCTTCTTGGTGTATTGAGAAGCTCATAGATAAACTGCTCATAATCAAGCGACTCAATCCATGTCGTACCAATCTTTACATCAATATCCGAGGCTTCAATCCATTCCGGCTGCACCTTTTCAAGTGCTGCCACATTTCCTGCAAATCTTTCTGCCTGCGGATTGTCTGTATCAGCCGCCATAGCCTTTGCTACACGAAGTTTGTCTCTCACATTTCCCGAAAGATACTCGTCTGCTGTCTCCCAGCCGATGTCGGGATTGTTCTCGTTGTAGCGGTCTGGATTTAGGAAAACCAGTCCGTCCAGCTCTTCCACAAGGACTGCCCTTCTAATCTCTGCTAATGCATCATCACTTAGCGTTATCTCATCCACTGTCTGTCCGGACTTTTCTGCAAGTTCTTCCTTTGCATTTGTAATATCCGGCTCATAGATAGAAAGCATATAGGCAGGGTTTACATATCCAAATTCATTGACGGATACATTTAATGCTTCCACAGCAGTCTCAACCCTGTCTATGACAGTCTTTGCCTTAATCGTCTGCTTATAAAACATATCCGCTTTTTTCACCTCCCCATCTTCGTTTACTTCCTCAAGACTGCAAAGAAGTGGATAATCGCTGTCATCCCTGAATGCTATTCTGTTTGCTTTTGAAGTAATGGCTCCATACTGCTTTACGAAGGCATCATATTTTACATTAAGAAGTCTCTGCTTATCAGAAAGCTCCTCCTCGCTGCAGCCATCCATCTGGATATCAATCAGCTCTCTTGTTATCTGTCTGATTTCATCAAGGCTTCGGATTCGCTCCTCGGCAGTCTGTGATACTTCTTTTTTTACCATCTCGGAATTTTCCCTGTAATAGAGTTTTCCTTCAAAAAATGTGTAAGTGTAGTTTCTCACATCCGGATCAGCCGGGATAACTTCCTCCGTCTGCTCCGCCTCATCTGCCACTCTCTCAAAATCTGTCATCTGGGCTTTGATATTACCGATAGCCTTATTGAGAGTCTCATACATATTGAAGTTCTCATCATTATTCACACAGACTGTATATCTGCTGTCCTGTCCGTAAATCCTTGTGTCATATTCCATAGATCCAAGCATCATCTCCGGATGCTCTGCAAAATAAGAGTTGACTGCAATGCCATTCTCAGTTACACCAAGGTGTACCCAGTCAGGTTCAATATCAATCTTTCTCTCCCTCTTCTGCAAAAACAGGATATCTGCTGTCACTTCGGTTCCTGCATTATCTTTAAATGCAGTATTCGGAAGTCTTACTGCTCCCACAAGCTCTGCTCTTTCAGCCAGATACTTTCGGATAGTAGGATTTGCCTTATCAAGTGTTCCCTTTGTGGTGATTACTGCAACCATGCCTCCCGGTCTTACCTGATCAAGTGCTTTTGCCAGAAAATAATCGTGGATACGGAAGTTATACTTGTTGTACTTTGGATCAAATACCTTATAATCACCAAATGGCACATTTCCGACAACCACATCAAAGAAGTTATCCGGATATGTGGTATTCTCAAATCCTGTGATACTGATATTGGCATTCTGATAAAGCTGCTTTGCAATTCTTCCTGAAATGCTGTCAATCTCCACCCCATACAGCTTGCTTCTCTGCATTGGTGCCGGCATACTTCCAAAGAAGTTACCGATACCCATAGATGGCTCTAATACATTGCCGCCTCTGAAACCAAACTGGACAAGTGCCGAATTTATGCACATGGCAATCTCCGGTGAAGTATAAAAGGCGTTATTTACTGTTGCCCTTGCAGCACTGTATTCCTCATCAGATAAAAGGTCTTTCAGCTCTGCATATTCTTTGCTCCAGCCTGCGTTATTCTCATCAAATGCCTGTGACAGTCCGCCCCATCCGACAAACTTCGACAGAGTTTTCTGTTCCTCAGGTGTGGCAAGCCTGTTCTCTGATTCAATCTGCTTTAAAGTGCGGATTGCATCCATATTCCACTGGTATCTGGTCTTAGCTCCGCCTTTTTCCATTTCCCAGAGGTTGTAGTGGAAGTTGTGCTTTTTCTGTACTGCATCATCTGAAACTACATGTCCATTCTCATCAATCTTGGTATCCCAGCCATTCGCTATTGCTCTTTCCCTGGTTTCAAGACGATTGGCTTTTACACTATCCTCGATATCAAAGAATCTCTTATAGACCGGATTCATCTTATCCCTGTCAGCCTTCTGCTTTGTCTCCTGATAATACCTTTTCTGGTCTTCTCCGCAGTAAAATGGCTGTTTTACCATATAAGATAAGATTTCATATAACTCACGCCAGTCGAGTGCACCTTCCTTACGCACACCATTCCTGTTCTTATAGCTGATCTTCACATATCCGCTTCTGATTGAGTACTCCACAAGACCATACTTATTGTTGGAATATGCCTTTCTTTCCGCATTGTCTGTACCTAATGCTATATCCCTGATAAGGTCAAGTTTATTGGGCATAAATGCAAAATCAGACTGCACCACATCCATAAGGAATGCCCTAAATGGAGTGTAGCAGCTACAATCTGTCACCAGAATCTCCGCCGCATCACGCAGGTCTTCATCAAGCTCTGCAATACGCTTGGCATAATCAATCGGTGTAATATACTGAAGCTCTGACGGATCTTTTTCTGATGTTTCAGCTTCTATCTCTGCACCATATTCTGCCTGTGTTACCATGCGGTCTTCATCGGGAGTTTCCTGTAGTGTCATGCCTTTTGCACTTACATAATCTCTGTTAGAAGCATAGCTCTCCGGCTCATCCGGTATTGCATAATCATCAATCTCTGATTCTGCCTCCTCCGGTTCCACTTCCCGGTATTCGGCATCAATGACCTCATCATCCTCACGGAGTCCGTCCATCGCAAGCTCATCAATACGAGGTGTCTCAGGCTGGTATTCCCCTGTAAGAATAAGGACACCAAGCTCTTTTTCGATATCTTTCCACGAAACATATCCTTCAACCTCTCCATCCTCATCTCGCCACTGAAAACGCAGTCCATTCCCATGAAATGTGTCATATCCGTGCAGTCCCAGTCCGTCAACCGGCCAGCCTGCACCTCCCTGACCATATTCTGCTTTGATACGCTTTGCTCTGGTTCCTGCATCAATCTCTGTTTCAAAAATCTTGCATACCCTGCCCTTGCCACCGATAAAACCTGTACCTCTCATAAGCACCTGTTTGATATACTCACTTGGTACTGTTGCAGACTTTTTGGGATTCAGGTAATTGTATTCACCTGCTAATGCAGCTTTTCTGTCCTGCTCGAACTGACGCATAAACTGATTATTGTTTTCGTCCTCAGTATGAATGGTGCCAATGCTTGCCTGCCCGTTCTGGTCGAAAAAAAAGGAAGCCTGTGTATATTCGGCTTCCTTACTGACACCCAATGAATTGATTTCATCAAGTTCCCTATTCAGTTCTGTATCATCTGATTCTAGTGGAATCGCATCACTATCTGATTCAGTACCACTTCCTCTGCCTGCATCTTCGCCTGCTCTCTTATCTTCCACATCTCCATTGTCGATGACGGATTCTGTGGCTTGTGCTTCGCCAGATACTGCATCTCCAGCTGGTCGTACAGCTGATTCGCTTCCTCCTCTACCGCTGACATCTTCTCGTACATCTTCCCGAATCTCATCAGCGTCTTGTATCTTGCCGGCTCGTTCTCCTTTAGATAGTTCATCGCCATCCTTCCGTATTTGCCCAGCTTCGTGAGATCCTCCGTCTCGTCCGGCATCTCTATCTGCGGATAAAGCAGTCCGTCCACTTCCTTGTAAGTCATTTCTTCTAACATATCCAATTCTCCTTTCGCTCTCGATTGCCTTTAAGTTACGACTAAATTCTCTAAGAACACTACAGGAGACATCGCATACAATGGAACCAAGACGGTAAATGATCTCTTCGTCTTTGATATTTACGATCTGACTAAAATCCTGTTCTTGCACAGATAAGTCAAATCCGCATCTCGTCCCTACAGCATACATGACACTTGCATATACAAGCTGCTCCATGTCCATTACCTGCTGTAAGCCATTGCGTTTCTTACTTTCTTCCTTTATCACACTACCTGATAGCTGCATAAGCTCGGTCATTCGGTTTCCGAACTCTTCTTTTATTATAAACCAAACATCTGTTCCTGTAAACTGTTTTAATATATTTTTTTAGAGACTCCCTGTCGCTGTTATCGTACTGCTCAATCTGACCTTCTGACACAAGAAAATCCAGATAATCCTTAAGATTTTCTCCCTCAAGGTCCCATGTCAGTTTGACATTCTTCCCTCCGGTATCACTGATATCAAAGATATACCTCATGCGTGGATTCAGCGCCCTCGACGGGAAGATGGCGCAGCCTTTCGCACCACGCTTTACATATCTTCCCACCTTTTTCCAGGTATCATAATCTGCCATGAGTGTGCTTTTTTCCGGAGGTCTCTGAGCTGTTACCATAACGATATTGTCAAATTCATAGCGGTATAACTGACCTGCGACCTTTAACACATCCTTCCAGTTCTTTTCTGATCTGGTGATGTTACCAATTTCAGAATCGTATATCGCTTTGACCTTCATATCAACGCCCATACCTTTGTCCTCCTCTACTTAAACATCTCTGCAAACAATCCTTTAAATAGCTTTAACTCATCCTTATCCAGCTCGATTGCAAATTCATTGTCGATTGCCTGTTTTTCGCATTTATCCTTTTTCTTTGCAATCTTACGCACCACACGAAGAAGCACATAGCACTCCTTGGACTTTGCAATGCTCTGTTTAAAGGTCAGCTCATCCTCATCGACTGACTTCTGCGTCTGATAGATAATCTCTTTTAACTTATCATTGATACCATCTACTTCCTCAAGGGAAATAATAACGGATGCCTTAGAAGCACCCGATCTGTCCCACTCCTTATGAAGTTCCTTTACTAAAAACTCCATGTTCTTAATTACTGTTGTTGAATCACTTTTCATCTTGCTCTTCCTCCGTTTTCTTTTAATGAAGAAGGGAGCTGACCTTCGCTGATAGGCGTAAAATCAACTCCCTTCATGTCCTCTGCTCCAAGGACTATCTGCTCTGCATAATACATATCCATTGCCTTATTGATGGCATCATCAAGCGACTCTGCCTTTACTCTCTGTACTCTTGAGAGCACTTCTTTTATCTCAACATCAAATTCCTGTTCCATATGATATCGCCTCCTGTAAAAATCTCATCACCGGCACTTTTCTTCCTTTACCTGTCTTTCCTTAAAGCCCTCATCGTACTTTCCATCTTCCAGCCTGTCGTAAAAACAGTCCTCTTCAATCGTTCCGAAATCCTCATACATCTGGTGAAGGAAATCATTCTGCAGTTTCTTTGGCACATCATCATCCTTTGACATATCCTGATAAAAATAGAACTTCTGCTTTAGCTTTGCCCTGTAATCATAGATATCCTCTATCTTTTCCGGTGTGCCATACTCCCTCTTGTATGCCTTGAAATTCGTGGTTGAGAGTGTGGAACCGAGATAAATTCCATGCTCCCACGATACTCCGATTGTGGTATTGTCCTTTGTAGGCTTCTCATCCTTCGGATAACGCTTATACTCTGTCGCACCAAGGGCGATTGTAAGGGAACCTGACTTCATATCCATCACCACGAGATTCCTTGGTGATAATGCTTCAAGCACCATGTAATCATGGTCATTGAAGTTATGGAATGTCTGTCCCCTTTCAAATAATCTGTCCACACTTTCATAATGCAGGTTAAAATCATCCACCCAGCCCTTATCGGTCATTCCAATCTCCTTGAGCTTTGCAACACATTCAGAAGAACTGGCTTCTTTATCAAACCGAAATTCTTTGGAATCGTTATAAAATCCCTGAAGAAATTGTCCCAGCTGAATATCATCCAGGCAGAATCTCGCAGATACCGTTACATTTGCTGCCCTGTAATACTCTGTGAAGTTATCTGCTTTACCAAGCGTCCTTCCAAGCTGCAACAAATTGTCTGCAAGCTCTGACATGTCATCAACTGCTATAAAACTCTTATAATCATCCAGAGTCATCAGCATATTTGTCTCTGTTCCCCTGTCGTTTTCTGTTACCAGTATCATATCTTTTAAATCCATTCTTACCTCCAGTCTCAGAGAGGGACTATGCCCTCTCTGCAAATTTCCTGTTATGGTCTTCCTATCACAACAATCTTTCCTGTGCTTGCCACATCCCTGTAGACCACACCAAGACTTTCATTAAGTGCCTCTACCACCTTGCCATTTCCGACATATACTGCCACATGGCTGATGTTCTTATATCTTCCGTTGCTTGTAAAACTGTAGAAGATAAGGTCTCCCGGCTGTAACTCATCAAAGGAGACTGTCTTTCCGGCTTCATCCAGTCCCTGTGCCTCCGCTGCCGCTGTGGTTGCACCGCCGTAACTAATATCCACGCCTGCATCTTTCCATGAATAATAGGCTAAGGAACTACAGTCATAATAGTTACCGCTGTCTCTTAAATCCTGACTATAAGGAAAGCCAACTCTGTGAAGTGCATAGGAGCAGACTGTTTTCTGCCTGCTGTCTGTAATTTCGTTTAGGATGGCATTGATTTCATCCTCAGTCATGGAGCTTACTCCCGGACTTCCGCCTCCGCCGCCACTTCCGCTTCCGGCATATCCAAGCTGTCCCATAAACTCCGGACTCATGATCTGCTCAAGCATTTCCACATGATCAGAGTTAAACCCATAGACCGAAATCATATCCCTGTACGATTTCAGTGTGACATTCACATACAGAACAGACTTCGTGACAGTAGTCACATTGCCGTCTGCATCCGTTTCTTCCACATCCTTTGTTCCGGTGCTTGTGGTGTATGAACACATATCATTTACAACTGCCTGCAGCCAGCCTTTAGAAGTATCATTCATGACTGTTGCAGTATCTCCGACACCATGCTTGACCATATAGACTGCCATGATGTCATAGTAATTGCTTGGGTTTTCTTCCATACCTTCATAGTCCACATATACAAGCTCTCCAAGATCATATCCGGTATGCTCATTCACTTTCGTGTTCACATCCCGGTTAAACTCCTGCACATAAGCACTCGTTACTGTCTGCACGGTATCTCCTGATTCAAGTGGTGGCAGAAATAAAGCAAATGGTGAATTGTAAAGGATTGCTATCACCGCTATAACCGGAACCGCAATCATGGCAACTACAAGAACAAGTAATAAAAGCACCAATCCAACAATCGGTGCCGCTGCCTTTACCCAGGTAATCGCTTTTCGCACAATCAGATCCTTTACCAGCTTTGCCACGCTGTCTGTCTGATTCTCCTGTGCTTTCATCTTATCCAGAAAGAATTTTATCTTCCTGCTCCGGTTGGTCATCTTTTCATCCTTGACCTCTATGGACACACCTGCCGCATATCCGGCTGCCATGCGATTGCCGTGCCTACTCCCGGTGCAACCGCTGTTCCTGCCGCTGTAGCAGCTGCCTTTGTGGCAGTTTTCGTTGCAACCTTGGCAGTAGTCTTGGCTGTTTCTTTTGCCGTCTCTTTAGCTACAGTCTTGGCAGTATCTTTGGCAGCTTTCTTTGCTGTCCTTTTTGCCAGCTTCTTTCCTGCCTCTACCTTCTTGATACGCTTCTTTGCCTCGACTGCCGCCTTTTTCCTGAAAAGTGCTGCACCCTTGGAAGCAGTTCCGGTAACAGGTCGGCTTGATTCATATGCAAGATATGCTGCCTGCGATACCTCCTGCCCGCCCTCCACCTGCTCCGTTACTGCCCCAGCTGCAAGTGCTCCTGTTCTTCCTGCAATGTGAAGATTGGTATTCTTGGTCTTGATTGAAGTTCCTGACTCTCTGATGTTACGCTTAAACTTAGAAAGACCTTTATCCTTAGCCTCCGACTGATGAATGGTACTCTTTCTATAAGTACTCTTTCCACCAGCACTTTTCTGAAGCATTAATTTTGCAGATGCTTTTTTATCCATTTCATTGGCTTTAGCATCATGCACTTTCGGACCTCTCTCTACTGTATAGATGTTGCTGCCTTTAATCTTGGCACCCTTTGGCTCGTGGGCATGAATCTTGGCTTTCTCCTTGGTGTGAATGACCATCGGTTTGTCATCAACCTTTTTTATCTTCAATGTTCTCACCTTCTTTCTACATCCATTACCCAAAAATGGGTAAAAAAATAGCCATCTGGATGATTAGTCCAAATGGCTTATGTAAAAATCTATTTAATTCTATTGTAAAGAACTGTCTCTATTCTGGTTGATAAATCAATCTTTTTCTTATAAAGAAGTGTCCACGATGCTTGATTTTTTGAATAATCCATCTTTTCCTCTGGAAAAAATGAACGACAGAAATAATTATCTCCTTCATCATTAGATAAAAACAAAAATAGATTCCTGCTCTCCACGTTGTTTTCCATAAGATAATCAGCCTCAATCATTGAATACATATTTGCTTTCTTATTATACTTAAACACAGTATCATTACTATCAATCATTTGTTCAAGCAATGGCAGGAAATGAACTCTTTGCTCTATCTTATTATAAAAATCTGATGACTCTATTTTTTCAATTGTAATTGTTCCATCTGCTATCTCATCAAATACTCTGCCTCTGTCTCGGCTCAATTCAGGTCTGTCTACCAGATATTGTAATCCCATAAGATGAAAACAATCTTTTTATCAAATGAAATTCTTAATGTAACTGAAACACCTTTTCTCCCTAGTACAAGCTCATATTCGGTTGATAATAGCGGAATAAATGCATTTATGCAATCTAAAACATTCCTCATTACAGTTCTCCACTACATCCTTAGATTAAGAAAGGCTCTGCATAAGCAGAGCCCTTCTAACATTTTCTTTCGAGGATTAACCTCTAGCCAGATTGTGGTAAATGTCAAACCCTTATAAAGCTCATAAGGCACTGCTCTCTGGCACAACACCTTACTTTGCCGCTTGGCAGACACTCAAGTTGCCTGTCTTTAATATTATATTACCTGTCATATGAAAATATGTCAATCCAAAATTCATGACTTCATAAAGAATTAACATTTTTCATTTGCATGCTTTTTCATCTCAATTATCTCGTGAATGTTGGTATTGTACAGCCTGTACAAATCTGTATCCTTACTAATCTGATTATCAAACGGAATCACCACCGAGCCACACTTGATAAGTCCCATTCCCGATGCAGTATTGGTTACGAATCTTAGCTGTGCCTCTGATACCCCGATAACTTCCGCCATCTTGGAACTGTCTGTATTCGCCTGTTTTAAGAGTGCCACAAACTCAGAGTTTGCAAGCATTGTGGTTGCTGTATAGTTCTGCAACAGATCGACGACATTCTGCGTGATACCGGTACAAAGTCCTCCTGCTTTCTTACTTTCTTCCAGAGCTGCTGCAGATATTTTGCAGAATACTCGGAATTAAGCAGGACGTGAAACTCATCAATATAGAGCCATGTTGCCTTGCCTCTCTTGCCATTCTCAACAATCCTGTTCTGAATAGACTCCATCATGACAAGCATTGTGATAGGACTAAGCTCTGTACCTAAGTCCCTGATACCATATACTGTGAATCTGTTATCCACATCCACATTTGTCTGGTGATTGAAGATGTTAAGTGAACCATTTACAAAAAGCTCCAAAGACAATGCAATGTCCTTTGCCTCATCCTCCGGCTGTGCCATAAGGATATCGTAAAAATCACTCATCACCGGGATATACTTCTCTTTGCTCCTTGCAATGTCGATATACAGCTTTCTCACACAACGATCAATGATTGACTTCTGCCTTGAATTTAAGCTGTCCCCGATACACTGCTCACAAAGTCCAAGCATAAACTCGCCCTTTTCTCTTACCATTCCCTTGGAATCATTCGGATCAAGGCTCCATACATCCATCTCCAGCGGATTCACATAGTTATCCGTGTAGGTAGACATATTTACTACAGTTCCGCCATAAGTCTCGGCAATATCAAAGTATTCGTTCATTGGATCTATGACGATTATTTCATCATCTCCCGACAAGAATACGCTGCCCATTTCCATCTTGCAGAAGAAGGATTTACCGGAACCCGGCACACCAAATACAAAGCCATTTCCATTAATGAGCTTCTTTCTGTTGCCGATATTCACATTCTTGCTGATCTGGTTGATGCCATAATAGTTTCCTGTGCTGTCATTTAATTCCTGCACATTAAATGGCATAAGCACCGCAAGTGACTGGGTAAGAAGTGTACGCATTGTCTCCACCTGTCTTACACCAATCGGAAGTGCTGTGTTGAGTGCTTCCCTCTGCTTTAAGTAGTGTGTATCAATCGTGCAGCTGTTACGCTTTCCGATAGTCTCCACAGTCTCACATACACTCTCAAGCTCCTTCTTGCTTTCTGCCATAAGAATAATGGTTACTCCCACAAAGAAAAGGCACTGGTCATTCTCACGGACATCATCCATGATTTCCTCAATCTCCTTTTTCTCCGTTCTCTTGGCATATGAGATTTCCGTAGAAAAATCGTTATTCTTATTACGGACTCTCTGCTGCTTAATGATATCCGACTCAATACCAAGGTATTTCTTCTGAAGCACCTTTGTTGTCAGATCCTTGGGAACAGGCACCACATCAATGCTCGTGATGGAATGAACCGGAAGGGAAGTAATCTCATTGATGAATCTGTCTGACAAACTGCTCGGATACTTTTTGATAAAAAGTGCCTTGCAGAATTTACTCTCATCCTCAAAATGGTCCGGGAAATATTTCACCATACCATTGCACAGATCATTTCTAAAATCTGCCCCGACCTTCTTTGCCTTTTTGATATCAAAATCAAAACTGCCCTCATCTCCAAGATGATAATAGTCATAGAGCACTTTCAGTCTCTCATTGCCATTAAGCGGCACGATCTCTGCCCCAAGCTCAATGAAAGCCTTGTGTATCGTTGCCTCAAGGGTTGCAAACTGTGCCTTCGCCTCCTCGAAGTTCTTTCTCTCAATCGTGATTGTCAGGTATCTCTCCTGCTCAATCCCCTGTCTGCCCTCAATAATCTTCTCCTCAATGATGTCATTGTAGATACTTCTATAATTATTGAAGCCATCGTTTTTCTCAGCAATCAGAACCTTGTCACGGAGTTCATCCATGTTTTTGTTCTTATTGTTGATCGTAATCTTATAATTACAGTCCAGCGAATTTAAGAACTTACAGTATCTCTCGAAAATACCGATCTGCTCATCCTCGGTTGCTGTCGTGTAATTGATGTCCTGAAAGCGGTAGCATTTGGAATACTTATTTTTGCTTACTTCAAAAATGCCGTTTTCAGCCACCGCCATAATCTCTATGGTTTCCTGAATGGATTTAGGTGTCTTATACAAAGGCTCACTCGCCTTCTTTAATAACTTAAATCCGTCTGTAAATAAACCCATGTCTCTAACCTCGCTTTCTTATAATGAAAGCCCGCCGGGAACTTCACCCTGCGGGCTGTGTTCCCGACCTTGCGGTCAGATACTATTCGTTTCTAATGCATTGCCTTATATGCTGCAATGCCTGCTACTGCCGCCACAATGACTGCGACAAGTCCAAGCAGCATGTTTCTCGTCTTTTTCTTCATCGCTTCAAACTCCTCCTGCTTCTTTACAGCCGAATCAGCTGTTACAGTCTCCGGTTCAGCCTTTCTGCCTTTCTTCTTTACCTGTTCATTCTGTTCTGCTTCTAACTGCTTTATTGCAGGCTCTCCCTCAGTTGACACATAAGTAAGTGCCCTGTTTCCAAACATAAAATGCAGTTTCTTTCCCATATACTCGTAGAAATTCATCCCATTAAAGGAATAGAAACCACCAAGTGCAATCGGTGCCACACAGGGAATTGCCACATAAGCAGAACCCGTAAGACCGATATACTTGTAAAGAAGAAGGACGATACCGCCACCAACCACTACGCTTGCAATGGAAAATATAAGCTGCCTTGCAGTAAGTCCCATTGCAACCGATTCCTGATAGCGGTCAATATCCTTGTTTACTTCGATTACCATTGTCCCTGCCTCCTATCTTGATAAATCCTTTGTCTCCGGCTTTCTTGTCATTCCAATATTCGCCTCATACTTATCCATTCCATCCGGACACAGTTCTCTAAGCTTATCTACATTGAACAGATAAAGCGGATATTCGCAGAAACCGCTCCTTTGCGTGAATCCAGTAAACTCTCCAAGGTCGTTATCTGTAATAAACTTTTCAATATCCGGCATGTCATTCACATTCAGATATCCGCAGTAATTTGGTGCTGCAACCGACAAATTCACAGTCACATCCCCAAAAGGCTCCTCATATCCATCTTCATTACACATAAGACCGATAAACATTGCCATGTTATTCATATACTGCTGGATATCAAATGTCACCTGCGTTTCTCCGGTTATGCTTGAATTATAAGTAACCTGTTTCTTTTCATTATCCATTTCTGCCTCCTTCTATAATCCAAATGCCTTGCTTGTAAGTGTCTGTGCACCCTTCACACTTCCAACAGTCATTGCTATCGTAAATGTCATTTCACACAAATAAATAAGCGTCTGTGCCCAGTCAGCATAACTTCCTGTAAATGCCGGAAGCCCTGCATTGATAAATGCATTACATACCACAATCGCAAGTGCCATCGTTACTGCCTCAAACACACACGAAAGAAAATATTTGCAGTAGGTAGCCATTGTATGACTGACCATTCTGTTTCCTGCCATCGTGGAGCAGGCAATCGCACCGAGCGGCACAATAATCAGTATCTTTAAGAACCTGAAATACACTGTGTAGATGATAAAAAATCCACAGATAATAATGATGATTGCAAGCAAAGCTGTAAGTATCAGCATTACCAGACTTTCACCAAATCCAAGTTCCTTAATGATATCTGCCTGTGTACTGTCAATAGCAAGCTGTGTCGTTGTCCCGGCAGATATAAGTCCTACCAGATTTCCTATGGAAGTAAAAAACGCTTTCATGATCGTGACATTATTTGCAACAAACCATTCTGCAAGTCCCAGTCGGATAAGCATACGAAATATAGACTCAAACCTCATCTCATCTTTTACATCTATGCTTTCCGAGCAGAAACCGATAACAAAGAACAGCACAACGAGGGATGAACCGACCGCTACAAAGACCGGCTCAATACCCTCAATAACTGCCCAGGGACCTCCGCCCTTGAAACTGACCGGTGACTGTCCAAGCATTGCAAAGACCAGGGATATCTGATTGTTCCAAAACCCAAACACCGCCTCAAGAAGTGCAAGGATCTTGTCTCCAAGCTTAAAAATATCCATACTTGTTATTCACCTCTTTCCTTTTACTAAAAGGGGAACTTTTTCCCCCATCTTAGAATCCTAAGAATGTCAGTACTGTTGAAATACCAGCCATCATGACACCTGCTACAATTCCTTTCAGTGCAGAGTTCATGGTAGATGAATCCTGCTGCTGGTAGGCTTGTGCGAACTCCATAACATTCTTTGCAAGAATGATGACACCAACCGCACCAATGACAGCAATAATAAGTGTCTTTAAGTTCTCAAGTGGCTGTGTTACTGCGGAAGTACCTGTACCTGCTGCAAAACAGGTAGTGCTCATAAGCATCACTCCCATAAGTGCTCCGGATACTGCCGGAACCATTCTTTTCTTAAAATGAAGTAATCTTCTCTTCATGCCTTTTCCCTCCAAACCCTTGTTTTCTGCGCTATTGCAGACTGAATTGTTAGTTTACTGTAATCTGTTCTTTTCTCATGATAAAAATCTCCTTTTTCTTGATGTGTGACAGATATGGAAAAAGCCAGAAAGGAATGTACACATTCCAATCCGGCTGATTTCCGAATGGAATATATACATTCCTCTCTGTCTTTGTTTTTTACTATATGATTATCAGGCAATGCCTGTAGTAATGATTAATCGGGCTTTCCCCGATGCGTTGTGCTTCAACCACCTCCTTTTATGGCATGAAAAAAGCACCTTAACCTGTTATTGGCTAAAGTGCTGTGCAATCTATAATAAAATTGGATAGAAATATTATAAGCTAACAAACGCCAACCGATTCTATCCGAAGTCTCTCTTAGCAAATTGTTAGTTAAATTGGTGCGATATATACTTTTACCTGTAACCTGTCAGAACTAAGTGCCTCTAAATCTGAAATTAGTCCATACGGATTACTTAGAAAACTTCCTTTGTCATAAATAAAGCATACAAGAGTTTTACATTTATCTCCATAACGAGCTATATCAATAGCTAATTGTTCACCTACTTCCTTATCTCGTAATCCTTCTCTAGTCATCTTTGTTTCAATATATGTTTCATACTTAGGTAAATAAAAATCTATTCTTGAGTTTCCTCCTGCATAACTTGGCACATAATCCTCTGGACGAATATCATCAATAAAAAGACGTAATATTCCTTGCAGTAAATCTTGGACATCATACTCGTCATTGATTTCTAATGTCGCACGTTTTGAGTGACGATTTAAAATAGACCTTGCACATTTATGAAAATTAGTACATATTTTTTTAAGTGTTATATCAATAGGTTCAGTTAGTACTATCGGCGGTATATCAGCAAATGCCTTGAGAATACCAATTAATCGTTCAAGCACTTTTACATCATTTCCATTCGCTTTTCTTGCTATTTCACAAAACTCTATTGTTTGTGGATCATCAGGAAATTGCTGACGCAGTAATCTTTCGCAGTAAGTTAACCAATCTGCATATACATCACCTCGCACTATGGTTTGAATATTTGTTTGTGCACATGTAGTTTTAATCTTTATACCTTCTTCAATTAACTCTTGTATTGTTTTCATATGATAACATCCTTTTCATAAAATACTTGTATATCGCATATCTACAGTATAGCATAACTTCCATGCCTATGCGATAATTTACTGCTTCATTCGATAAGAACTCATCTTCTCAGCAGTTACCTCCGGATAAAAGTAAGTCAGTATCGTTGCTTTCGGAACACCTGCCGCAAGTGCCATCTTGAGCTCTTCTTTCTGTTCAGGTGTATATGACCAGTGAAGCATACGATTTGTAATGGTATCTTCCCACTTAGGCTTTTCCCTCTCAGGATTTCTTACAGGCTTAGCACCAGCACTTCCACTAGAAGCATTGGCACTTTCTGTTGCTTCCGACTTCTGCGATTCATCGACATACTCAAGCTCATTTGCCTGTTCCCTGTCAATCTTTGCTTTCTGCTCTGCCTCATCCTGCATGGAGAATCTTCTGCTTAATTCCGCATCACCAAGCATCATAAACTGCTCATAGGTAAGAGAATCTATATACACATTCTCGCCCTTATCCCTCAGCTTTTCATAATACTTAACTGCCTTGTCTGAAAGAATCTCAAATGGCGGACCGATAAGATTATCTGCTCCTCTTATCTGATGAACATAAGGCTCTCCCTTGCCATCTGCTGTCTGGTTAAACATCGAATGCTTGAACGGTATGAACTTATTGTCCATGATAGGATCAAAACCACGGATAAAGATAATACATTTCTTATTATCCAGCTTTCTGACTTCATCGGGTGTAAACAATTCTCTGCCTAATACATCATAGTTTCTTGAAGAGCTTCCCTGTCTGCCCTTTGTTTCTCCACTTGACTTCTTATCAATCGTACCTTTTCCAAGCAGCTCTGACACATACTTATGCGTACTCTGCTCGTTTCCACCGAGATAGATGAACGTATCGCAGTTGCCGGGAATTGTCTCCCAGGTATCTTTAAAAAGTGCTTTTAACTGGGCAAAGTTCTGAATAATGATAATACTTGAAATCTCACGGCTTCGCATTGTCGATAACAGTGAACAGAAGTCATCTGGCAATGCGACATTCGCAAATTCATCTAACATAAATGTCACATGGATTGGCAGCCTTCCACCACAATTAAAGTCTGCCTGATAGTACAATTCCTGAAATATCTGCGTGTATAACATACCGATAATAAAGTTATAGGATTTATCACTATCCGGGATTACACAAAACAGTGCTGTCTTTGTCTCACCATCCCCATTTACTCCAATACCGATATCGGACAGATTAAGCTCATCTTTTGAGAGTAGTCGTAAAACCTGCTTATTCTCAAGAAATGCAAGTCTTGAGTTGGCACTTATGATAATGGAACGGACGGTATCTCCTGCACCTCTCATACATTTGTTGTACTGCTTGACTGCCGGATGATTGGCTCCAAGTGGGGAACTTTCCTCTAAAAACTTCATACGCACATCCAGCTTTGATGCCTTCCCCTGCTCTGTAACCTCTGCTTCTCCAAGAAGTTTAAGTACTGTCTCAAAGTTTCTCTTTGCCGGCTGTACCTCCAGCCACACATAATAAAAGATAGCCTGTAAGAACAATCCTTCCGCCTTTTCCCAGAACGGATCACTTGGTGTCGCTCCCTTTGGTGTCGTATTGCTGATAAGGTTTGTAATCAGCTTGACCACATCTGTTTCCTCTCTGATATAGGAAAATGGATTGTAACAGTCTGATTTATCCATCTCTAACAGATTAATGACTTTCAGGTTATATCCGTTATTTTTTAACATCTGCCCGCAGCTTCTAAGGATTTCTCCCTTTGGATCTGTACAGATAAAGGAACAGTTATGCGGCATCTGCATAAGATTCGGCTTTACTTCATAAAATGTTTTTCCTGCTCCGGAACCACCACAGATAAGTATATTTCCATTGAGCTTGAGTCTCCTAAAATCCAGCGACATCTTCACATTTTGGCTGAGTATCCGGTTGAAATTCTCATCCTTATCTGCAAGTATCTTGTTGACCTGCTTCGGATTTTCAAATCTTGCCGTACCAAATTCCTTACCGGGCATATAGTTTCTCTGACTGGTGTAATACATGACAATAGCCATCGCATAGATACCTAATGCAATGGCTACTGCTTTTACTGTATTGGAATTGTAATAGTTGGCAAAGGGAACAGCACATACTTCATTGAATCTGTCCATAAATTCATTAAAGGCAATCCCTTCCGTCCACGCACCATTTATCAGATAACCAAGATACCCTGCTAACACTGCACCCACAAGAATGAATATCAGTGACGGCTTTTTCTTTGTTGTCTGCATAGGCTGCTACCTCGCTTTCTTTGTGGTAACAGTTTTCTTCTGTGTGGTCTTTTTCTGCTGCTTCTGCACTTTCTCGTAACGCTCCCTGACAGATGACTCCACCTTGTCGTAGTGAGTATAAAGCTCGGTTCCTTTCTGGGTTGTCACCACACGATTCTGCTCATCGTAGAGCTTATAATCCTTGGTTGAATCAAGGAAGGTAAGCATTGTCTTTCCACCATGAATCTCCATGATGTTTTCCTTACGGAGCCATACATATCTTGCCTCTTCTCCCCATGTGCCGGGAACTCTGGTCTTAACAGCATGGTCATTCTCTTCTATAATCAGCTTCTTGCTGATTGTCACATCTGACAGGTTCGCATTTTTTGATGCTGCAACTGCCCTCATTCTCTCAGCAAGGTCCTGATAGCCTCTGACACGGTTGATAAATGCATCCTTGTCCATCATGACTGTATGGGTGCCATCCTCATTTTTCTTTCCAAGCACACCGATTGTCTCTAGCTGTTTGATAACACTTTCAGCCTGCTCACCATTGATACTGAAATTCTCCTTGACCTGATCCACACTGATAGCTTTCTTTTCCATTGCAAACATTCCGACCTTTTCGATCAGTCCGTCAATAGCGGTATTAACCCTATCCCCTTCTATCGTGTGGCTTTTCTCGTTTCCCTGCTGTTTCTTCAAAAAATCCATCAGCTTGCCAAGGGATTTTTCATCTCCATTCTTCAGATAATCGTCAAATGTAGCAATCTTACCAAACTTGAGCTTCTGTATCATCATATTCACACGGGGAACTGCCTCTGTATGAAAGATTACCTCACTCAGTCCATCTTTCCTGTTACAGTCTGGAAGTACCGAATACAGGATTCCATACTTCTTTGCCATCTTTTCAACCTTTTTCATATCTTCGGTATTAAACTGCAACACCTGTAAATCGCCACCTTTTAAGATCAGCTTTCTCATGGATGTCTTGCCAAGTGACTTTTCATAATCAAGCATCCCTTTTAAGAAATCTATTGCCTTCTGCATGGCAGCAATGCCGCCGCTTCCTACCTTCATGGCAATCTCAATGCCATCATAAGCTACACGGATGATCTGCACCGCTTCCTGAATCTCTTCTGCCATTATCGCACCTCCACTTTCTCTCTGACTGTTGTTTTAAGCGTTTCTGTCTCTGTAGTACGGATTTCCTCGGCTGATACATCAATACCATAAGCAGTCAAAATATCTGCCAGATGATTGATTGCTTTCTCCTCCTCGATACGATACATTTCAAGTGCCACAAGCAGGTTTTCCACCTGTTCCACCCATGCAGGCTTCATATCATATTTAGACCTGTATGTGACCATAATCTCGTCCGACTCAGCCTTATCCGCTGAATGTGCCAAAGCTTCAATAAGAGAAATCGTGTCTTCCTTGCTGCCGCTTCTGAATGCGAACTGGACAACAAAGTTTTTCTCTTCCTCTGTAAACTGATGCTCCACACCATTCATCTCTGTTACTGCTTCATTTACTACTGCTAAATTCATAAGTTCCTCCTAATCTGCCATGCTGTTTTCAAGCACAGCAATCTCAATGATTTCCTTCATCTTTTCCGCTGAAATGTTGTTGTTTATAAGCTCTACAAGCTGTGACTCAGTAAGTCCCTTTTCTATTGCACTCTTAATCTGCACAAGCTGCGCCGGAACAAGGTCTCCCGATGCAACCAGCTTTACAATGTCTGCCCTTGACTTTTTCTTAAATGACAGTCTTGCAAAAAGGCTTGCCACTCCTCTGTTACTGCTCTTTCTCACACTTCGCTCAATCGGAAGTCTCTGCACCACATTTCCAGTACCATCAACTACCGGAATCTGATAATAGACCGGAATCCCGTTTGCCACAGCCTGCATATTCTGAGGAACTGCAACTGTATCAACCATCTTTTTATCTGCCTGTGATACGGACTGGCTTTCCTGCGGCTCTGCCTTACTTTCTGCCTCGTTCTTATTCTCTGTGGCAACACTTATGATCTTATCTTCCAATGACTCTATTCTGTCTCCCATACGCTTCATCTCCTTATCCTTTTTCTCAATATCATCCCTGAGCCTTGCAATCGTACTGCTTGCCTTATTCAGTTCATTCTGCTGACTGTTGATAAGAGCATCCTTATCCTGGTTCTCCTTGACCAGACGCTCCCTGACTTCCTCATCATCTTTGGAAGTTTCTATTTCAGAAAGCTTCTTATTCAGGGCATCATACCTTTCATTCTGATGATTGATCTTTGCAACCACTTCATCCATCTGAGCTACAAGACTTTTCACATACTCTAAATCCTGTGGCATCTGCTCTTTGGCTTTATTAAGCTTATCTAATACCACATCAAACATCCTGCGCATGTTTACTGCTGTATCATCTTTTTGGACTACCTCTCTGATTGCATCAATCGGCACACCTTTTTCATAGTAATCCAATGCTGTCTGCATCTTAGGTGCTGCCATCCTGCTATCTTTCAGCAGCGTTAACAACTCTTCTGATACACCCTTATGCAGACATTTTGATAACACCTTCATCTGCTCAATGTCATAACTTTTGTTAAGATACAGACCGATTTCATCATCAGTCAGTCCATATTCATAATCGCTTTTGACAAGAGCAATAACCTCACTGTCCATATGCTTATTACGAAGAATCTGTATCTTTCTCTCAATCGCCATTTCACTTAATGGCTCTCTTTTTTCTTCCATATATGCCTCCTAACCACTAAAAAACAGCCTAACGTATCGGCTGTTCTTTTCTGTCTCTTATTGTTTCTTTGTCATACTGCTTCTCTTCTGCCGAAGCTGATACAGTAAGTTCCTTCCATATTGATCTTCCAAGGCTAAGTTCCTTTGATACCGCCCGTTCTGCCTTACAGTCCTGTGCATACTTGCTCTCATATTTCTTTCTAAGACTCTCGACCTCTTCCACACTGTATCCCTGTGCTAAAAGTTCAGTGTTAAGCCTTTCCCATGCATTGTGCTCATCTTCAAAGAAGGTATCCCCACTCTGATAACACGATTCCGCATCATCAAGCTCCCGGATCTGTTCAGCCTTGTCAAAAATATCTTTGAATCTTTCCTTAGCCTTATAGGTCTTACTCTTTTCCTTTGATGCTTCTTTCTTCTTATCCGTCAGATTATCAAGTACCGAAACAAGTTCTTCCGCACTCTCAATCTTATGCCTTACCAGAAATAGATACTGCTCCTGCAGCTTATGCATCTTTCGGATATCATCCTTATACTTCCATACCTGACTATATGGCTTCTTTTTCAGCTTTCCAATCCGGTAAAGCTTTGCATAATATCTTTTCTGCAAGCCTGACATCTTCGCCCTGCGGTATCTTTTGACATAGCACTTTACTATCGCTGCCTGCCTTTCCTCATTCTGTGACTGGTAAAAGGATAAATCTTCCTTAGCAATACGCTCCACAATAGCTTCCTGTGAATAATTCTCGCCAAGAGTCTTACATCTTCTGAATCTTGTCATCCCCTGTGGTCTGACTGCCAGATACTTTCCCTGCTTGACCTCATATCCTTTTTCCGACAGCAGCTCCAAAAATCCACTGAAATCATTTGCCTGTAAAATGCAGGCATCAAGATCTCTTTTTATCATATCTGCCCACACAAAGCTGCCTTCACGATATTCGCTCCAATCCTTATAATTCTCGTGCTGTTTCTCTTTGCTGCCATCCTCCACATCTATAATGGAAAGACCATACTCCTGACACAGCTTATTGGTAATCGGCTGGATATACTTTGCCCAGTCACCTTTCTCGTAGCGATACTTTTTCCCATCCACAAAGCTTACACTGTTAAATACAATGTGTGAATGAACATGGTCTGTATTATCATGAACCACAAATACTGCTTCATAGGCATCGCCAAGATATTCTGCTACAAACTTCTGTGTTATCTCAAAAGCCCTGTCTGGTTCCACCTCATCCTCTTTGAAAGAAAGAATGATATGATACCCCTGTCGCTTGTCTGTTTTTCCAAACTGCTTCTTTGTATCCATCATCTGTTCAAAAGCCATATCTGCCTGGCAGTTTATGGCTCCCACAAGTCTTCCTCCCTGCGTTTTCTCAGGATTCATTACATAATCCAGTGCCCGCTTTAAATGCCTTGCATGAAAAGAATTCCCGCTGTCCTTCATGTGAAGTATCTTACTGATTGCCAATCTTTACCACCGCCTCGCTGACAGATTGATTCAGCTTTTTCATATATGCCACAAGCTGTTCCTTATCTTTCTTGGAATACATCTGAGCATTACTGTTAAATACAATCTGATTGATGTTAATGCCGATTCGGTTTATCTCATTGATAAGCTCTTTAAGAAGTTTCCTTACTTCCGGATAATCATTTGGTTTCTGACTGATTAGAAGCCTGATATATTCGGCTTCATTCATTCCATTTGCCTTTGCCTTATCAGAAAGTACCTTCGCTTCCTGTGGCATAAGTCTTAGTGTTTTCCTTATACAATGAACTTTATCAGCCATAGAATCACCTTCCTCTCTTACCCGTACTGTATTCTCTTACTCCTTCTGCTACTGTTACAGCAACTTTTTCCAGTTCTTTATTACCCAGCTGGGCAATAACCCTGTCTGCAAGCTCTGTAGCAACTTCTATAAGTTCCTTACCATAACTGGTTTTATCAAACAATCTGTCCAGTCTCTTTTCATCTGCTTTCAGACTTTCATACTTGCTCTGATACTCGTTATAATCGTTAAAATCCTTTGGATCACTCCTGTGTGCTTCCGCATCAAGTATCAGTTCATAGTTCCATTCACAGACAATATCTATAACATCATCTATCGGGTATGGTTCAATTTCACCATTCTCCTCAGCTACATCCTGCCTGTACATCTTCCCATCTGAATCTATGCCAATGGCATAATCATGTCCTTCCATATAGTTAAGCAATATTGCAGCATCTTCTATCGAAGGGTTAAGTAAGATATCAAATGTGTCTGCCCAGGCAATCAGTTCTTCTGGTTTTGAAAATAGCGTAACTTCTGCATCCATTGCTT